>OGNP01000927.1_pt1 | contig 15770 bp, 8 predicted proteins | sample 1573531 | NCBI WGS metagenome assembly OGNP01 (sample SAMEA2581984, study PRJEB24529) | metagenome | biome: Human gut stool | place: China | collected 2011 | reverse complement strand
GAGAGGGGAACCGCTATAAATAAGAAGGCGTTTATCACGCGCTGGTTCTTGATGTTTCGAATCTCGCAAGTTCAGAAGTATAGTCATGAACTATGCAACGGTAGATGCCCATGGGATGTTTTTATAAATATCCCCAAGGGATTGTTTTGTCCGTTTGCCCCTATGGGCGGAAGGAAGAGGCAAATCCTGAGGGGAGATTGTATAAACTCATCGGCGTGGGTTCTGCGTTGCTCGTTCTACTATACTGGGCAATGCGAGAGCCTCGAAGCATGGGACGTGTGACGGATACACATCTCCCACGCTTTTTTGTTGTAGTATTCCTTATTATGAGTATCATTTAAGTCAACGGAGGGAGGTCGGTTGGCGGTTTGTTGTTTTAAAGAGACTTTATGATGAAACGACTATTATTGGTGACCATGGGGACGGCTTCGTTCCTTCTGTCTTCGGCACAGGTTCCGATAGATGAAGCCCATTTTCCGAATTCTGGTTTACGGAATTATGTCAGGCTTAATTTCGACACCAATGGGGACAAACTTTTGGACGATGAAGAGGTGCGGGCTGTGACACGGATTGATTTGTCGGAATATAGATCCACCATTACTTCGTTGAAAGGCGTGGAACATTTCATTTATTTGCAGGACTTGGAGTTGAAGATGGTCGATGTGGACGAAATGGATGTAAGTGCCAATGCGGATCTTGTACGTTTGAAGATTGGAGGACTTTTTACCTTGGAGAAACTTGATTTGCGTCAAAACAAAAAATTGGAGTATTTCCAATTGAATAACGGTCCTTCCTTGTCGTCTCTATCTTTGGACTGTCCGAAGTTGGAAACCTTGGTACTTCCTTCCCTTTCTTTAGACACATTGGATTTGTCCGCATCTCCGGGACTGATGCATTTGGAGTGCCCGAAATGCGGTTTGACTGCGTTAGACTTGAGACATTGTCCAAAATTAAAGGTGTTGGACTGTTCGGGAAACTCCTTGACAACCTTGGATTTGAGGCATTGTCCGGAATTAAAGGTATTGGACTGCTCGGGAAACTCCTTGATAACCTTAGATTTGAACGAGAAAGCACAGTTGGAGACTTTCAATAGCAGCGGTCAAATGGCCGTCGGTGCGTCACCCGTGGTGGATGGTTGGTTCGATTTGTCCACGCTTTCGGGGTTTGATGCGGAGCGGTCGTATGATTGGGTTGGCGCATATCGCTACGGCAACCGTATCGTTTTCGATCAAACCTTGGTCAAATACAAGTACAAGACTGGAGTTGTTTCCGGATCGGGAAACGAAATCGAGTGTTGCTTGAAATGCAATGCAGAAGACTTACCCGTTTTGCTTGGCAAGTTCGGTAATATCAGTACGGCTTGGTTGTACGATGCTGACGGCGACGGGAAGAAGGAATATTATAGGATAGACAAGGACGGAAAGTTCAAGGCTCGTTACCATTGGCACGCCCCCGGCTGTTATGCACAGGATTTCCTGTTGGATTTGCCTTTCACCTATCTGGACGAAGACCGTGTGATGATGCATCTGAACAATGATGGCATACCTGATTTTGCCAATCGTGCTTTCGCGGATTTCCGCAAGATTGAGATAGCTCTGGGTGGGGCAGACGGCACTTATACGCTGATGGACGGATGCAACTCCGCTTATCCGTTGGACGTGAACCACGACGGATTGCCGGACTTGTTCGCGTTCAACAACACGGATTGGAGCATCCTTTACCAAAATCCTGACGGGACATTTACCCCCACGCGTATCGATACACTCTCGCGCGTGCAGGCCGATTCATTGGTGGCTCGTAAGGCAGAGGAAGCTGACGGAAAATTCGATATCAGCGACTTGCCATCGTTGCGTGACGGGATGTTCATTGGCGGAAGCCCTACGGTAGATGAAAGTTACAAATTCACGCAGGCCATCGATGTGAACCGTGACGGCTATATGGATTTGGTAGGGCCGCGCACGATTTTCTATAACATGGGCGACAACCGTTTCGTGGCCTCTCCACAGCCGGGCGAGCTGACCGTGAAGGACTTGAACGGTGATGGTATTCCCGACTACATCTATAATGATACGGAAGGAAAACGTGTGTACACCCGTACGTACTTGGGCGGTGACCGTTTCGAGGAACAAACGCTGATGAAGGACTTGGACGTGACGAACATCCATTGCTATGACTTCGACAAGGATGGTGACGTGGATATTCTGCTGACGTTCGACTACCTCTCGTCTTCCACTTTTTCGTTTTTGGTTTTTGCGGAAAACACCGGCAAGGGGAAGTTTGCAATTCATGAGTATTCTTTCAAGACGAAGTGGGCGTTCGGGCAGTGCCTCGATTACGACAACGATGGTTATATGGAACTCTTGGCGAGCGTGCAGAATGATGAAGGGAACGACTATGGATGTTCTTCCGTGCACGGGTTGTATTTGTTCCGGTTGGACGACATGAAAAAAGTGGAAGAACCGTCCGTGATGCAAGTGGACGCGACTTTCTTTTATGAACGGGGCAAAGGTCCTGGTACCGATTGGCAAGAAGCGGTTGTGAGCCGTTTGGACGAGAACATCACCGTGGCGGATATAGATAATGACGGACGTTTGGAGTTCTTGGCCGATACGACGAAGAAGGCTGGAGGTTATTGGGCCACCAAAGACTTACCCCTTTTGCAGGGCATCCCGGCCAACGAAGCCCCGCAACGCATGTTCGCCCCGTCGGTAAACCTCGACCGCAAGAACGGCAAACTGAAGATTGCCTGGAAGCCGGGAAAGGACAAGGAGACTTCTACCGTGGATTTGACCTATGCCCTCCGCATCGGCAGTGCGCCCGGTAAGGACGACATCTATTTCTCGGGGGCGAATGCCGACGGCAGCCGCCGCGATTTCCGTCCCGGCAACATGGGGGCAAATCTGGATGCCACGTTGGATGTGAGCCGTTGGAAGCTGGGGACGTATTACATTGCCATACAGACGGTGGACCCGATGGGCAAAGGCTCGGCGTGGTCGGACGAGGTGGTGTACAGGCACGACCTCGTACAGTCAGCGTTCACGGTGTCGGATGATGAGTTGGCAGCGGCAGACACGTTGGTACTGACGGCAGCTTCCCGTGCCGACGGGTTGGACTACGCTTGGGATTTCGACGGAGGAAAAGCCATAAAGGCCTCGGCTGACAGTGCACTGGTATGGCTGACGTTCAGCGTGCCCGGCGAGAAGCATCTCCGCCTGACGGTGACGAATCCGGTGGATGGCACGGAGGATGTACGCGAAAAGGTAGTGACGGTGCAGCGTGTCTCATGGCAGCAGGTTTCCCACGAGGCATTGGGGATGACTTGGCCGGTTTTGTTCTGGGATATGGACGGAGACGGCATATTGGATGTCTTGGACCAAAACGGTTTTTACGTAAATGACGGATACGGAAGGTTTGAAAAACTGGGGACCATATTCAATTCAAACCTTACGGTGGAGTCTCGTGCCGGTATGGGAGGCCAAGCCCCTGTTTTGGACTTTGACATGGATGGGGATGCCGATTTTGCGGTACGGAACAATAAGGGCAACCTGATTCTTCATCGCGGAGGCCGCGACTTTGAGGCCCTCGATGCCAATCCGTTGCTGGTCGAGCACGGCTTTGCGGATTTGGACAATGACGGTTTTCCCGAGCTGGTGGATGCTACGGTCGGGTTTTATGCACCGTCCGAGTTTTATGTCAACAAGGGCGACAACACCAATTTTGAGAAAATGACTTTGGATGACGGAGACGGGAATTGGATACAGATAGAATTTTTATACGATGTCAATCGTGACGGCTTGCTCGACATCTTCTCCACACGTGGCAGGGTAGATGGGAAATGGAAAGATGCCTTTGCCCTGAACAACGGCGGTTGGAATTTCGACGTGCGTTATTCCCCTGAAAGTGAAGGTACAGTGGCTGCTTTCGAAGACATGGACGGCGACGGCGTGCCGGACAAGGTAGTGACTTACGGTAATGACGGAGTAGACAAGGATGTGATAGGCATTTGCTTCGGCAATAAGGATTACACGTTCGGCACTCCGGTCAAATTTGTATTTGAAAGCGCTCACAGTAGCCGTTATACTGTAGAAGTGGTCAAAATAGCCGATTTCGACAACAACGGCTGCCCGGACATCTTGGTGTACTATGATTTCTACGAACAAAACGTGAGCAAGAAGGAATATGCCATACTTTATATGGAGCGCGACCGCTCGGGACGGATAGAAGTGCTGCACAATCAGGAGTTGGGATTTGTGGATGGCATGGCCGACGTGAACCATGACGGTGTTCCTGATTTTTATCATGCCGGGAATGACGGGGTAACGTTGCTCCGCACCGGCATCGAGAACACCGCCCCCGAAGCTCCGGCCCACGTACGAGCCACCCAGGAAGGTCTCGGCATACTGTTGGAATGGGATGACGCCTACGACAAGGAAACCCCGGCCATGCAGATGCGCTACAATGTGAGCGTGAAGAAGAAAGGGGCAGAAGGCGAAGGTGCTTATATCATCTCACCGCTGAACGGCGGAAACGGCAAGGTAGCGGTCATTCCCGGGGCATATTACCAGAAAGCCACGCGCAAGATGATTCCTATCGAGCGGTTCGAGGCCGGACAGGAATATGAGGTGCAGGTACAGGCCATAGACCTCTGGGATGCCCATTCGCCCATGTCGGAGACCTATTCCTTTAAGGTGAGCGAGCAGTTCATTGCCGGACCTACGGTGACGGCACCGCGCAAGGCTGTGGCTTTGACGTATAATGTGCCCGATGCCGCTTTGCAAACCGCCGAGTGGGACTGGGACGGTGGAACGCTTCTCAGTCAGGAAGGGAAACGGTTTGAAGTGGCATGGAACGAGCCGGGGCTGAAAACCGTGACCGTCCGCACGGCAGATGGCGAAACGGCCACCAAGAACGTGATGGTGCGCGACATCGACCTTTCGTTCGACTTCCCCGCCGAAGGACTGGCCGGGACGGAGATTACCTTCACGCTTCCTGAAGCCTTTGCACAGGCTTCCCGCGAGGACATCGACGTGAAGCTGTCGGACGAACGTATCGAGATGCTGCTCCGCGTAGGGAGCCGGGAAGCCAAGGCGGTGTTCCCCGATGCCGGTGATTATTCCTTCCGCTTGTCGGTGCGCGATTCCGTGTGCGGCGTGGTGGAATCGGAAGAGAAGCACATCCGCATCGTGGGCGAAGTGCCTGTGCCCGTTATCCGTTTGGTAGGCATTGATGCGGCTACCGGCAAGAACAAAGTGACGTGGGACATGCCCGGCATGCCGGATTTCGTCACCACCGTGAATATATATAAGGAGAGCGGACGCTACAATGCCTTTGACTGCATTGCGCAGGTGGCTCCAGGGGCGGGAGAGTTCGTAGACACGTCCTCCAATCCCTCTGTCTCGTCCGACCGCTATTGCATCAAGTTGGGCACGACGTTCGGTGTGGAAAGTCCAGCCAGCCGTGTGCACAGCGGTACGCACCTGATGCTGAACAAAGGAGTGAACGGTGCCGTCAACCTGATATGGAACGCCTACGAGGGTGGCATTGTGGACAGTTACCGCGTCTTGCGCGGAACGTCTGCCGACCGTCTGGAACTGTTGGCCGAGGTGTCGGGTGCCCATACGGCCTACACCGACCTGAACGCCGGGGACGGGACGTATTTCTACGCCTTGGAGTATGACGAGACCTATTCCGACGAATGGCAACCGATGACGAGGACATCCAAGGAGAGGTCGTCCGGAAGCGGTCGCTCCAATGTGGTATGCACGGACGGGGCATGGACAGTGGTACCTGCCGAACAGTTGAACGTGCTGGCCATAGAGAAGGAACTCGTGCTGACACCTTCTCAACCCACGTTGCATTTGCAGGCCGAAATCCTGCCGGCCATGGCGGACATCCGTACGGTGAACTGGCAGATTCTGGAAGGCGGCGAACTGGCTTCGCTGACTCAAAACGGCGTGTTGACGGCCCGGGGAAAGGAGAACGGCGAAATCATGGTATGCGCCACGACTGTGGACGGAACAGGCATCGAGGCTCGTGTGACCGTCGTGAAAAAGGATTTCGGCATCCTGCCGCAGTCGGTCACAGTGACCACGGTGGAAGGTACGACGCAGTTGACTCCCCTCACCGGGCGGTTGCACTTGCAGGCATCCGTGCAACCCGCGAATGCCTCCCAACTCGTAGCATGGAGCGTGGTACAGGGAACCGGTCTGGCCACTTTGGATGAAGACGGCATCCTGACCCCGACCGAAACGGGCAACGGAGACATCGTGGTGCGTGCTACCTCTTTGGAGGACACTTCCGTGTACGGCGAGTTGACTCTCCATAAGGAAGGTTTCTCCGGCGATGGAGTAGAGGGAGTGAATGCCGGACAGATGTCGGTGCACCGCGTCGGCGACGACCTGTGGATTGAAGGCCTGCCCGAGGACGGCGAATGCGGTTTAAGCATCGTGGATCCCTCCGGACGCGTGCTTTCCACGGAATACCGGCGCGAGGGACGTTCGGGCAGAATCTCTTTGGCGCGTCTGGCTTCCGGCACCTATCTGCTTCAGGTTGTTACCGGTGAAGGCAAACAAGCGTTCCGTTTCTTCAAGTAGGCCGGAACGTACATCATAAGGAAACGTCCCGGGCATTCGGTTGTGGCTGTAATGTCCGGGGCGTTTGGTGTTTTTCAGAGTCCAAGAAGGTGGGTTTGTAAATATAGTGTACTTCTAAAAAGGTTGGCTTTCATCGGCGGATTTTTCTGCGCCAAATGATTTTTCAATCTCAGGCAAGCGATTTTTCGTTCTGCGCCAAATGATTTTCGTTTCTCTTGAAGGTGAAAAAACGATAAGATGAATACGTGGAAATGAAGTGTTGAAGGTGGAACGCCAGCTTTGGAAATACTGATTTATTTTATTGTTTTATAGAAGTTTATGCAGCGTTAGGATAAAACGGGCTGTTCTTTTCTTCCGAAAGGAAAGGTGGTACATCACGTTTGCAAAGTTCGAAAAACGGGATGCGCAGGATGTCATGTTTATCGAAAAAATGCCATAATGGCATTTTTCTTTTGGCCGGATGAAAAATAAGTCCTACCTTTGCAGCCGAAATAATATTCGTAATGTTTTGTAATCCTCATCGGAGGGCAACAATGAAATGCCGGATAAGATGACTGGGTAAAACCAATCAACTTATCCGGCATTTTATGTGTGGTAAAATAAAAAAGACGTAGAAATGAAAGAATTGGATTTGACACAAGGGAGCGTGCCGAAGGTTCTGCTACATTTTGCAGTCCCGTTTTTATTGGCCAATGTGCTTCAGGCACTCTATGGAGGAGCCGACTTGTTTGTGGTGGGGCAGTATGACGATGCTGCGAGTGTGGCCGCCGTGGCCATCGGAAGTCAGGTGATGCAGACTGTGACGGGCGTCATCCTCGGGCTTACTACGGGGACGACCGTGTTGATTGCTATCGCCACGGGAGCGAAAGATTACCGGAAAACGGCGTCCATTATTGGAACCTCCATCGGGCTGTTTGCCGCAGTCGGTGCGGTACTGACCTTTCTGATGGTGGCTTTTCATAGCCGGACGGTGCAGTTGATGCACACTCCGCCCGAGGCGTTGGCCGATACGGAAGCCTATCTGTGGATTTGTTCGTTGGGCATTCCTTTTATTATAGGGTATAATGTCGTGTGCGGTATTTTACGCGGACTGGGAGATTCGCGCACGCCGCTCTATTTCGTGGCGTTGGCTTGTGCGTTGAACATCGTGCTGGATTTCATACTGGTGGGTGGCTGCCATCTGCGGGCGGCGGGAGCGGCCATAGCCACGGTCGCTTCGCAAGGGGTAAGCTTTGCTACGGCCTTGTGGTATCTGTACCGAAAAGGTTTCCATTTTGAGTTTACGCGTCGCGATATCCGTCTGGACGGACAGCTTTGCAGGCGCGTGCTGCTGCTGGGAGCACCTATCGCGTTGCAGGATTTGTTGGTCAATTTTTCCTTTTTGCTGATTACGGTCATTGTCAACGGTATGGGTGTGGTGGCTTCGGCGGCTTTGGGAGTCGTAGAGAAGCTGATAGTCTTTGCCATGTTGCCGCCGATGGCCATATCGTCGGCCGTGGCGGCCATGACGGCACAAAACTACGGTGCCGGGCTGCGTGTGCGTATGAACCGTTGCCTGTATGCAGGCATCGGCATGGCATTGGTCTTCGGCGTTTCGGTGTGCCTCTATTCACAATTCCTGCCGGACACGCTGACGGGCATCTTCACCCGCGACAGCGAGGTGGTACAGATGGCTTCCGGCTATCTGCGGGGATACAGCATAGATTGCATCATGGTGAGTTTCGTGTTCTGCATCAATGCCTATTTCAGCGGGCAGGGCAATTCCGTGTTCCCCATGGTACACAGCGTGATTTCCACCTTCCTCTTCCGCATACCTTTGTCTTACAGCTTCAGTCTGGTGAGTTCTTCTTCTTTGTTTCTCATGGGGTTTGCTCCTCCGTTGTCCACTTTGGTTTCGCTGATGATATGTATCGGGTATATGAGATACAAGAGAAAAAAGGAAATTATTCCGGTTTATGCGTAAGAAAGCTGTTAAAAACAGATGAGGGGAAAACGTATTTCCCATAAAATATCTAATTTTGCAGCGTAAATAAAAAATGTAAGTATGAATTTGTCTGAACTGATACAGAAACGGCAAAGTGACCGGAAATACGAGTCGCGCCCTGTCAGCCGTGAAATGGTGATGAAATGTCTGGAAGCTGCACGGCTTGCTCCTTCGGCTTGTAATTCACAACCGTGGAAATTTGTTGTCGTGGACGATGTGGCGTTGTTGCCGCAAATGGGAGCGGCGGCTGCCGGGATGGGGATGAACGGGTTTGCCCGTGAGGTGCCCGTCATCGTAGCTGTGGTGCTGGAGAAAATGAACTTGACGGCCCGTATCGGTAGTGTCATCAAAGACAAGGAATACTCTTTGCTCGACGTAGGCATCGCCGTGGAGCATTTTTGTTTGCAGGCGGCCGAGTTGGGTTTGGGGACTTGTATCATGGGCTGGTTCGACGAAAAGAAAGTGAAAAAGCTGCTCGGCATCAAAGGAAAGCGCGTACCTCTGCTCATCTCGTTGGGCTATCCGGCGGGGGAGACCCGCAAGAAAGCGCGCAAGTCGTTGGAGGAGATGAGTAGTTGGAACCAATATTAATACGGGAATCATGGATAATAAAAAAGTGAAAGGCTATGCCTATGGTGTCATAGCGTCGGTAAGTTACGGGCTGAATCCGTTGTTCGCCCTTCCGCTTTATGCTTCGGGCATCAGGGTGGATTCCGTGTTGTTCTACCGTTATGTGTTTGCCTTGCTGTTCCTGGCCGTGATGATGAAGATGAGCGGACAGTCGTTTGCCCTGAAACGGAATTAGATACTTCCGGTGGCGGTCATGGGATTGCTGTTCTCCTTCTCATCGTTGTTCCTGTTCCAGAGTTTCAACTACATGGATGCAGGCATCGCTTCTACCATTTTGTTCATGTATCCCGTGCTGGTGGCGGTGATTATGGCCGTGTTCTTCAAAGAAAGGTTGAGCGTGGTGAAAATAGCATCCATTGCCACGGCTTTTGTAGGTATTTCCATGCTTTATAAAGGCGAAGGCGGTGCCACGCTGAGCATGACGGGCGTGTGTCTGGTGCTGATGTCCTCGTTGACCTACGCGCTGTATATCGTGGGCGTGAACCGTTCTTCCTTAAAAGAGATGCCGGGATTGAAACTCACGTTTTATGCCATTTTGTTCGGTTCGTTGGTCTATATCGTCCGTCTGCGCGGAGGGATGGATTTGCAGTGGCTTACGGAAGGAACGCAATGGATGAATGCGTTGGGACTGGCTTTGTTCCCGTCCCTGATATCCATGGTGACCATTGCGAAAGCCATCCGGAACATCGGTGCCACGCCGGCTGCCATTCTCGGGGCGTTGGAGCCGCTTACGGCATTGTTCGTAGGTGTCATGGTGTTCCACGAGAGGCTTACGGGCGGTAATGTGGTCGGCATCTTGCTGATTCTTTTTGCTGTGACGCTGATTGTAGTCGGGCCGCGCGGATGGTTGCGGTTCAAGGCCGTGTGGCATAAGCGGACGGTTGGATAAAGTTCTTGTCGGCTTGTATGGAAAACAGCAAAGGGACTGTCCCGGGATTGGCCGGTGACAGTCCCTTTGCTGTCTGGGGGAGGAGGTTAACGCTTTTGTATGTCTTTGCCTGAAGCGGATACTTGCGCGGGATTCCCCGAATAGGCGATGCTCCCTCCGCCGCTTGTGTGGGCATTCAGCGATTCCGAGGCGTGGCACGAAATGTCTCCTGCCGAAGAGGCGTTGGCATCCACATGCCGGGCTTCCATATTGCCGGCATCGATGTCGCCGCTGCTCGAGGCTGTATATTGGGCTTGTTCACATTTACCCTGCAGACGGAGGTCTCCGCTGGAGGTGGCTGTGGCTATCAAATGCGTGCACTCCAACCCTTTGATGTGCAAATCCCCGCTACTGTTGCATTGCAAGTCGGCCTGTTGGCATTTTGAACCACCGAAATAGATGTCGCCGCTGCTGTTGGAGGCCGCAGTGAGGAGGCCGCAGGAAACGGACTTGCCTGATATGTCACCGCTGCTGTTGGATGTGGCATGCAGGTCTTTGCAACTGATGTCTTGGCACGAGATGTCACCGCTGCTGCCTGCCGTGAGACGGAGGTCGCCCTTTACGTGCAGGCCGTCCTTTACGAAAATGTCCCCGGAACTGGAGGCAGACAAGCTGCCGACCGGGCGTGCCTTGACATGTACTTCCTTTATCCCTTTGGTTTTTGTGGGGTCTTTGGGCTTTTTCATGCCTACGACCAATGTCCCGTGGGCATCCACTTGTACACTGATGTAAGGCAGGACGGCCTTGCTCGCACGGATTTCCACGGACGTTTCATCCTCAGATGGGATATAAACCACATCGACAGACGACGTGGCTGATATGGCGTTGAAGTCGCCGACGGTCACTTTCTGGGTCTGTATGTCTTTGGGGCTTGCCCCGGTTTCCCCGTCACAAAGGGATTGGGCAGGGCTCTTTGTGCAGCTACAGTAGGCAATGGCTGAGACGAGAAGAAGAAAAATCTGTTTTTTCATACTTTTTATTTTATAGGATTAATGTGGTCTCTTCCCGAGGGTGTCTTGCAAACGATGCGCGGACGTCCTTTGTAGGATATGCTGCCCGTGCCGTTCACCTCCCCCTCTATCTTGCGGGTGGCATGGCAACTGACCGTCCCTTCGCCGGTCACCGTGGCTGTGGCATCCATGGCTTGCAGCCCTTCGGCTTCGATGCTTCCGCGCGACGCATTGGCCAGTGCGGCCTTTGTGCAACTGCCCATGAGGGTGACGGTTCCGGAGGAAGAGGATTGTGCCGCAACGTCGGTAGCCGTTATTTCCTTGGCGTTGATGCTGCTTCCCCCTTCGGCTTGCGCATTCAGGAGGCGGCAAGTGATACCGCCGGTCAGGTCGATGGAAGCATTTGCTTTTGCATGTAGTGTCATGTCGCGGCACGTGAACTGCTGGTCGGCATGGAAAATTTTGTCGGACGTGGCGGAAATGTACAGATCCCGGCAAGTGATGGGGCCGCATATTACCGGACCATCGGCTGTGACGCGAACGTCGCCGTCACTATATGCCCCGTCTTTCAGGATAAGCGTGCCGGTTCCTTTATTGTGGAACGTGTCCATGGGAGGAGCTTTCAGTTCGATGCTGAACGGGGTATCCGAAGAGATGTCGGCGAAATGTTTCATGTTGACAAGGAGTGTTCCATTCTTGTTGACGTAGACTTCCAAAAATGGCAATACGTTCTCCGGCGCATTGAGTTCTATGTCTTTTTCACCGGGAGTGGGGGTATAGATGATGTCGAGGGAAGCCGACGTGACAAGAGTGTTCAGACTGTCCACCGAAATTTTCCGGCTATCGTAATTCTTTCCTGCCGTGAGTGCCACGGTCTTGACATCCCTGACCTCTGTCACCTCGTACACACCGGCGTATCCGGCGGCAAAACCCTCGTAGCTTTTTCCCATATTCCGGATTTGCAGTTCGGCATAGGCCGGGTAGCCGTTCCGGGTTCCTTGGGTGGCGTTGTCGTAAGTGGGCAGGAGTTTTTCGGTCAGGTCCTTGACCCAATATACCATTGTGTCACCGCAAGAGGTGAAAGTGCGTACTTCGTGTCCTATGACCAATTCTCCCCGGACTGTTTGTAGGGGAATATCCGTGAGGACGATGCTTTCCGGATCGAAGAGAGGCTGCTCTTGTCCTATTTCCATGAAGATGGCTTTGTCCGGATGGCTGTCGTGGATTTCAAAATACCTCCGTCCGCTGTTGCCCACGCCCCAACCGTTACAAGTAGAGGGGATAGCCTCTTTCGCTTCCATGGCGGCTTCGAACCGGTCGGCATAGTCGCCGGTGGGTACGAGGACGTAACGGGTCACTCCCTTGCGTTCGCAATCTTCTTCCTTGAACTTGCAGGTTTCTTCGCTGTTCCATCCCGGGCTTTCTTCCAATTGGTCCAGTACGTCGTCGATGTCGCCGTCTTCGATATGGAAGATTTTGATGACGGGACGGCCGTCGGAGCGGGAGCGGCCTGTGTGTTTGACGACTGCCCCTTCGAGCATCCCGTCCGTGACGACACAAGTCTGGCTGTCGCGTTGTGCCCAGAATTGCAGTCCCGCGCCGGATACGATTTCCCATTTGAATCCTTGGCGCGCTTTTTGCATCGGCTGTTCCGGGAAGACGGGATACTTGCCGTCGCGGTCGCCAAAACAGGCTGTGAGTAGGATAAGATAGAGTCCTGCGGTAATTTTAAACAAAGAGCTTTTCATTGGGTGTAGGGTTGAGGTTTATAAATAAACAAGGAGTATTCTTGCCGGAACCGGATGGTCCGGAAAGAAATACTCCATGTCGTATGGTTATCGGATGAACAACAGTTCGCGGTATTTCGGAAGCGGCCACATCTCGTCGTCTACGATGAGTTCGAGTTTGTCTACGTGGTAGCGTATACTTTCCAACATGGGAGCCACCGTGTCGTGGTAGGCAATGGCTTTCTCGCGTACGTTTTCAATGCGGTTGGCCACCTTCCGGTTTTCCACCAGCCGGTCTGCATTTTCGGCAATGAAACTCGTGTGTTCCGAAATCTTTTCTATCAGTTCCAGGTTCTTGGCATTCAGTCTGGCCGCAGTCTCGGCAGGGAAAACCTCCTGTACTTTGTGCACGTTGTCTATCAAGGCACTTTGGTAGCGTGTGGCCACGGGAATGATGTGGTTCATGCACATGTCGCCGAAGATGCGTGCCTCCACTTGTACCTTTTTGGTATAGGTTTCCCATTTGATTTCGTTGCGTGCCTCGATTTCATTGCGTGTGAATACATGGGTCGTCTCGAACATTTTCACGCTGCTTTCGTCCAAATAACGGTCGAAGATAAGGGGACAACTGCGTTCCGTATCCAGTCCACGGCGTCGGGCTTCTTCCTGCCATTCTTCGGAATAGCCGTTACCGTCGAAATGGATGGGCTTGCACGTCTTGATGTCCTCGCGTACCACTTGCAGGATGGCTTTGGTCTTGTCTACGCCGTTTGCAATCAAAGCGTCCACTCGCGTCTTGAAGTCGATAAGGGCTTCGGCCATAGCCGCGTTCAGGGCTATCATGGCGGCGGCGCAGTTGGCTTGTGAACCGATGGCGCGGAACTCGAATCGGTTGCCTGTGAAAGCGAAGGGAGACGTACGGTTGCGGTCGGTGTTGTCGAACAGCAATTCCGGAATTTGCGGGATGTCGAGCTTCATGCCGTGTTTGCTGGCTACGTCTATCAGTTCATCGTCCGTAGAATGTTCCAAATGTTCGAGTATGTCGCTCAGTTGCTGGCCGAGGAACGAGGAAATGATGGTCGGAGGAGCCTCATGCCCTCCCAGGCGGTGGGCGTTGGTGGCACTCATGATGGAGGCTTTGAGTAACCCGTTATGGCGATAGACTGCCATGAGCGTTTCCACGATAAAGGTGACGAAACGCAGGTTGTCGGTCGGAGTTTTGCCCGGCCCGTGCAGCAGGATTCCGGTATCGGTAGCCAGTGACCAGTTGTTGTGTTTGCCTGACCCGTTGATACCGGCGAACGGTTTTTCGTGCAGCAAACAACGGAATCCGTGTTTACGGGCTATTTTCTTCATCAGCGACATGAGCAGCATGTTGTGGTCCACTGCCAGGTTGGTCTCTTCATAGATGGGAGCCAGTTCGAACTGGTTCGGAGCCACTTCATTGTGGCGCGTCTTGCAAGGGATGCCCAGTTCCAAGGCCTGTATTTCCAAGTCTTTCATAAATTCGGCCACCCGCTCGGGGATAGAACCGAAGTAATGGTCGTCCATTTGCTGGTTCTTGGCCGATTCGTGCCCCATCAGTGTACGTCCGGTCATGAGCAAGTCGGGGCGCGTGGCGTAGAGTCCTTCGTCCACCAAGAAATATTCCTGCTCCCAACCCAGATTGGAAATGACTTTTTTCACGTCCGGATAGAAGTAGCGGCATACGTCGGTGGCCGCTTTGTCTACGGCATGGATGGCCTTTTTCAGGGGAGCCTTGTAGTCGAGCGCCTCGCCGGTATAAGAGATGAAAATCGTGGGAATCATCAGGGTGTCGCCGAGAACGAAGACGGGCGAAGCGGTGTCCCAGGCAGAATAGCCGCGCGCTTCGAACGTGGAGCGGATGCCCCCGTTGGGGAACGAAGAGGCATCGGTTTCCTGCTGGATGAGCTGCTTGCCGGAAAATTCTTCCACCATGCCGCCTTTGCCGTCGTGTTCCACAAAAGCATCATGTTTCTCGGCCGTGCCTTCGGTGAGCGGTTGGAACCAGTGTGTACAGTGGGTCACGCCCAACTCCATGGCCCATTTCTTCATACCGGCAGCCACGACATCGGCCGTTTGCAAGTCGAGCGACGCACCGTTGTCTATCACATCACACATCTTTTTATATACGTCGGCCGGGAGATATTTGAACATCTTCTGGCGGGTAAATACATATTTGCCGAAGAATTCGGACGGTCTTTCGGCCGGGGCCGGAACTTCTACGGCTTTCTTCTTGAAAGCTTCGCCTACAACTTCAAATCTTAGTGAGGATGACATATACCTTTTTGTATTATGGGTTATTTAAATGTTTAATCAATAAAACGGCGGGGGAGCGGAGCGAACTCTTCGATGCGGCGGTCGCGCAGGAAAGGCCACCAGCGGCGCACGTTTTCCGAGCGTTCCAAATCAATTTCCACCACCATGTTTTCTTCCGCGTCGCGACTGGCACGTGCTAACATCTCGCCCTGCGGACCAGCCACGAAACTGCTGCCCCAGAACCGTATGCCACGGGTTTGTCCGGACGGATCCGGCTCATGTCCCACACGGTTCACCGCGATGACCGGCAGGCCGTTGGCAACGGCATGCCCCCGTTGCACCGTGGTCCATGCCTCGCGTTGGCGTTCCTGCTCTTCGGGGATGTCGCTGCTTTCGTATCCGATGGCCGTAGGGTAGATCAGGAGTTCTGCGCCTTGCAGTGCCATGAGACGCGCACCTTCGGGGTACCACTGGTCCCAACACACTTGCACGCCTAACTTGCACAGCGATGTCGATATCGGGTGGAAGCCCAGGTCGCCCGGGGTGAAATAGAATTTTTCATAATAAGCCGGATCGTCGGGGATGTGCATCTTGCGGTAGGTTCCTGCGACGGAGCCGTCGGTGTCGAACACCACCGCCGTGTTATGGTACAGGCCGGCTGTTCGCCGTTCAAATAAA
>OGNP01000881.1_pt1 | contig 16424 bp, 9 predicted proteins | sample 1573531 | NCBI WGS metagenome assembly OGNP01 (sample SAMEA2581984, study PRJEB24529) | metagenome | biome: Human gut stool | place: China | collected 2011 | reverse complement strand
AGGACCAGCAGGAGGATAAAAAGGACCAAAATAAAGATCAACAGCAGAATAAAGACCAACAACAACCGCCGCAACCACAGAAAAAGGACAGTGAGATGTCTAAAGAGAATGCTGAGCAGCTTTTAAATTCTGTGATGCAAGATGAAAAAGATGTGCAGGATAAAGTAAAGAAACAGCAGGTTATTCAAGGTGGTCGTTTGGAAAAAGATTGGTAATAAATATAACAGGAAATAATATATGAGAAAAATAATTGTCTTATGGATGGTGCTGATGATAGTCAGTTTGCGTGCTTTTGCAGATAGCAAGGTTTCGTTTACTGCATCTGCACCTGATGTTGTGGCAGTAGGTGATCAATTCAGGCTGTCATATACAGTGACCACACAGAAAGTGAGAGATTTCCGGGCTCCTTCTATAAAAGGTTTTGATGTACTGATGGGTCCCAGTCGTTCACAACAAAAGAATGTGCAAGTTATCAATGGGCAGACAACCTCTACAAGTAGCATAACATTTACTTATATATTGATGGCTACGGCTGAAGGTAGTTTTACTATACCCGGGGCTACTATAATGGCAGAGGGCAATCAGATGGTTTCCAATTCTGTGCACGTAAAAGTACTTCCTGCTGATAGAACAAATGGAGGGGCTTCCGGAAATAGTGGAAGACAAAGTGGCTCTGCAAGTCGTGCTTCATCAGGAACGTCAGTATCGAATAACGATTTGTTTATTACAGCTACTGCCAATAAGACGAACCTGTATGAGCAAGAGGCTCTCTTGTTAACATATAAGATATATACTTTAGTAGATTTGAGAGGTTTTGACAACGTGAAACTTCCCGATTTTAAAGGGTTTCATTCTCAGGAAGTCGAATTGCCTAATGACCGTAAATGGAGTCTTGAACACTATAAAGGAAGAAACTATCAGACGACCGTATACCGCCAATTTGTATTATTTCCGCAACAACCGGGAAAAATAACGATTGATGCGGCACGTTTTGATGCATCTATAGCCAAGGTTACTCATGTGGACGATCCTTTCGAAGCTTTCTTCAATGGAGGTTCTAATTACGTAGAAGTGAAGAAGACATTAATGACCCCTAAATTGGTTGTTGATGTAAAAGCTTTACCGGATGGTAAGCCTTCGGGATTTTCCGGAGGAGTGGGAGAATTCAGTATTTCTTCTTCTATAAATAGTACGAATGTTAAGACAAACGATGCTGTTACTGTGAGGCTTGTTATTTCGGGTACGGGTAATCTGAAATTAATCTCTACTCCGGAAGTTAAATTCCCAGAAGACTTTGAAGTCTATGACCCGAAGGTTGATAATAAGTTCCGTTTGACAAATGCCGGACTCTCCGGCAGTCAGGTGATTGAGTATCTTGCCATTCCCCGTAATGCGGGAACATATAAGATTCCTGCTGTAAAGTTCAGCTATTTCGATATTAAATCTCGTACATACAAGACTTTAACGACCGAGGAATACGAACTCCATGTAGAAAAGGGAAGTGGTAATGCAGCTCAGACTATTGCCAATTTTACTAATAAAGAAGATTTGAAAGTTTTGAATGAGGACATACGTTATATCAAGCAGAATAACGTAACTCTTTCCCAAAAAGGAGATTTCTTCTTCGGTTCTTTGGCTTATTGGCTGTTTTACATAGTGCCCGGCATTGCATTCGTCCTGTTCTTCATTGTTTATCGTAAACAGATTGCAGCCAATGCCAATGTTGCTAAAATGCGTACGAAGAAAGCAAATAAGGTTGCTGTGAAACGTATGAAGTTAGCGGGGAAATTGTTGGCAGATAACAAGAAAGATGCATTTTACGATGAAGTATTGAAAGCATTGTGGGGATATATTAGCGATAAATTGAGTATTCCGGTTTCACGTTTATCTAAAGATAATGTAGAGGGAGAGCTTCGCAATTACGGTGTTGATGATGCACTGATAAAAGATTTCCTTGATGCATTGAACAATTGTGAGTTTGCCCGTTTTGCTCCCGGAGATGATAATCAGGCTATGGATAAAGTTTATTCAGATTCTTTGGAAGTTATCAGTAAAATGGAAAACTCTATAAAACATTAAATTGGGAGGATGTATAATGATGAAGAAAGTAATATCCTTAGTATTTGGTCTACTGATAGGATTAGCTGTTTGGGCGCAAGGAACGGCAGATACTTCGGCTTCTGCCAAAGATTCTGTGTCTATAGGTTCGCATACGGAATTTTCTGCAACTAAATCAGCTGACAATGTTACGAAAGCACAAGGTGACAGTGCATATATGCGTAATGATTATGCTTCTGCCATTCAAATATACGAGAGCTTATTGAAAAAAGGTGAAGCCGCTGAAGTTTATTATAATTTGGGTAATAGCTATTATAAAGCAGACGATATAGCAAAGGCAATTTTAAATTATGAACGCGCTTTGTTATTGCAACCGGGTAATGCAGATATTCGCGCTAATTTGGAAATAGCACGTTCCAAGACGATAGATAAGGTAGTTTCTGTACCTGATATATTTTTTGTAGCTTGGGTTAAGTCATTGACAAATTGTTTAAGTGTAGATGCTTGGGCTAAATTAGGTATTGTGTTTTTTATTCTTTTGCTTATCTCGTTTTCCCTATTCTTTTTTTCCAAACAGATTATCTGGAAAAAAAGCGGGTTTATAGCGGGAATTCTATTTTTGGTATTTACTGTACTAAGTAATATTTTTGCTTCGGAGCAGAAAAGTGAATTACTGGATAGGAATGATGCAATAGTCTTGTCTCCCAGTGTTACAGTACGGAGTACTCCCAGTGAAAGTGGTACTGGTTTATTCGTTCTGCATGAAGGGCATAAAATTGAAATTAAAGATAATTCCATGCGCGAATGGAAAGAGATTCGCTTGGAAGATGGTAAGGTAGGGTGGATTCCTGCTTCTGCGATAGAAGTGATTTAAGAGTATCCATTGCTAAATATAGAAGCCCGTATGAAATAAAGGAAACTATTTCCTTTTACTTCATACGGGTTCTTTTTGTATTTATGAGAATGTTAAACATATAATGGAAAAATACAGATAAATAGTTTGTTTTATCTTTTTTTTTCCTTAAGTTTATAGCGTGATAAAGAAATAACAAAGTATTAACCATTAAATTTATGAATATGAGAACGATAACATTTAATGAACTCCGTAAGATTAAAGACTCATTACCTAGTGGTAGTATGCATAGAATAGCCGATGAACTTGGACTTAATGTTGACACTGTAAGAAATTTCTTTGGCGGTCATAACTTTAAGGAGGGTAAAAGTGTTGGAATTCACTTAGAACCCGGTCCGGATGGCGGTTTAGTAATGATTGATGATACTACCGTTCTTGATCGGGCTTTAAAAATTTTAGATGAAATGGCAGGTGAAACTGCTGAACCTGTTCAGGCTTAAGAAAAGAAAGTAAAGAAGGATCCCAATTGCTGAGAAACAATTGGGATTTCTTGTTTGTTTTGTAAATAAATATAATAGACGACTTATGGAAGATAAATTAGTAACATTAGCGATTCTTACGTATGCTAAGGCACAAATACTAAAGAATGTTCTCGAAAATGAAGGTATTGAGACTTACATCCATAATGTAAATCAAATACAGCCGGTTGTATCTTCCGGTGTGCGTGTTCGTATAAAAGAAAGCGACTTACCGCATGCTTTGAAAATTACGGAAAGCTCGGCATGGTTGTCCGAAGAAGTAGTGGGAGAGAAGATGCCCCAAATAGAGAAAGGCAGTAATAAGGTCTTGATTCCTGTCGATTTTTCAAGTTATTCATTGAAAGCATGTGAGTTCGGTTTTAATTTTGCAAAAAACATAGATGCTGAAGTAGTTTTGCTTCATGTATATTTTACACCTATCTATGCGACTTCATTGCCATACGGTGATGTTTTTAACTATCAGTTGAGTGATGAAGAGAATGTCCGGAATATATTGCAGAAAGTACACTCGGATTTGAATGCTTTGTCCGATAAAGTAAAAGCTAAAGTTACATCCGGAGAGTTTCCTGATATAAAATACACTTGCGTATTGAGAGAAGGCATTCCAGAAGAAGAGATATTACGCTATTCTAAAGAAAATCGTCCGAGAATTATCATCATGGGAACGCGTGGTAAGAATCAGAAAGATATTGATTTGATTGGTAGTGTAACCGCTGAAGTTATCGAGCGTAGTCGCGTACCGGTTTTAGCCATTCCGGAGAATACACCGTTCAAAGAATTTAACGCTGTAAAACGTATTGCATTTATTACGAATTTTGACCAGCGCGACTTGATAGCTTTTGATTCATTAATCAATAGTTTAAAGCCATTTTGTTTCTCAGTTTCTTTAATACACTTAGCTGATGTAAAAGACACTTGGAATGAGATAAAGTTGGGTGGCATTAAAGAGTATTTCCAAAAACAGTATCCGCAATTGGAAATTCATTATGATGTAGTGAAGAATGATGACTTCCTTAATAGCTTGGATGAATATATTAAAACTAATCACATAGATATTATTACATTGACATCATATAAGCGAAATATATTTTCTCGTTTGTTTAATCCAGGAATTGCCAGAAAAATGATTTTCCATTCTGATACACCATTGCTGGTTATCTATGGGCGGCCTAATTGAAATGATAATTTTAATCTGTCTAGGTAAGGATGTGGGCTACCGCTAAATGCTGAATTAGTTTTAGTGGAGTCCACTTATTTTTTATCTTTTCATGGTTATACTATTACATGTCCCATTTCCTATGTTTGTGATGTAATATCAATATTATGTTTAATATATGACACCATAAACTAAAATAAACCTTTATCCTTCTCTAATTTGGAAGAAAATTATACCAAAGATAGCTTACATATTCAAGCTATCTTTGGTAATAGTAGCAATTCAATTATTGCATCAATTTTTCTATTTCATCAAATTCAGGACCCATTTGTAAGTTATAATAAACTCTGTATAATCCATTTAGCCACAAATCTTTCTGTTCAGGTTTCAGTTCTCTTGCTTTTTCATAATTAGGTCTTGCCTTTTCATAGAAAACTTTCAGTGTAGCTTGGTCTTCTTTGTATTTTGGATTATTGACATCAGTAGTAGCTTTTTCAGAGAAATCCTGAGCTTGCAGGCAATAGATTAAGCCCAAGTTGGAATATGCTTCTGCATAGTTAGGATCTACTTCAATGGTTTTGTTGTAGAATTCAATGGCTTTTTCATAATCTTTCATGTTATGATAAAGGTATCCTTTTACGTACAAATAGAATGTGTTATTAGGATCTTTAGCCAACATATCATCTGCAAACTGCATTGCTTCGTCAAACTTATTATTATTGCTATAATAATCAATCAGATGTCCAAAGAAGAATGAATGTTCAGGATACTTTTGAATACCATCTTTTAAGGAAGCGATCCACTTGACAGTATCACCTTGAGCTTTCAATGCTGTAGAAATAAATTCCATGGCATATTTACCCACTTCTTTGTCCTCCTTTGCATAAGGTGCATATTTCAATACGCTTGGATAATCTTCCATTTTGGCTGCAGCTAAGCTTGCATAATAAGCAATTTGGGGCAATACAGTATCTGTTTGAAGCAGATTCTCCTTTTCAAACATAGGATTGATGGCAATGTCTACATAAGTTGCGAAGAAATCCAAAGCCTCTTTATTCTTATCTAAATTAAAGAACTGGATACCACCGTTAATCAGGTTGGGACGCGCAGCTAATATAGCAGCACTGTTCGATCTTCTGAACTTATTTTTGATTTTACCTTTTTCGTTAGGAATCTGTGCAAGTTCATCGCATTTAAAGTAGTATTTGCACATATTCAGTGCGCTGTTATACACTTTAAGAGTATCATAAGGCTTTCTTAAATAAGCATTCTCCATTTCCTTTTCATTGATTCTCTTTTGAATAAAGCCGGCTACATCCCATGTTTCGGCGTTGTCTTTGGTTTCAGCATTGTTCAGAGCTTCATTGATGAGCTTCTCTGCTTGTGCAAAATCCGGTTTTACGTCGTTAGCGATGCTTTTTGCCTCTTTCACGCTCTTTTCCTGAGCGAAGGTAAAGCCTGCCGCAAGTAGTAAAACCATTGAAAATAATACTCTTTTCATGATTGTAGAAAATTTTAAATTAATATTGTGTCTATTCTTCATTTTCATTGTTTACTATATCGTTCTGAGTTTTTTCTGATGCATCGCTATCCTCTTCTGCAATGATATCCTCTTCGGTTTCCGAGGTAACTTTACATACGGAGCCAATTTCATCATTACGTTTTTCAAGATTAATCAGTCGTACTCCCTGCGTAGCACGTCCCATTATACGAACATCTGCTACTTTCAGACGGATGGTGATACCCGATTTATTGATAATCATTAAATCGTTCTCATCTGTTACAGACTTGATTGTTACCAGTTTACCGGTTTTATCGGTGATATTCATAGTTTTTACACCTTTACCGCCACGGTTCGTCTTACGATAATCCTCAATATCGGAACGCTTACCGTATCCTTGTTCTGACACAACCATGATTGTTTCAGTTTCAGGGTCTTTGATACAAATCATTCCGACAACTTCGTCTTGTCCGTCTTCATCAAGCGTCATGCCGCGTACACCGGTAGCTGTACGTCCCATTACGCGTACGGCACTTTCGTGGAAACGGATGGCACGTCCGTTACGATTGGCAATGATAATCTCATTGTCACCGTTAGTCATACGCACTTCAATTACGCGGTCATCTTCGCGGATTGTAATGGCATTGACACCATTTTGGCGAGGACGGGAATATTGTTCGAGCAATGTTTTCTTAATGACGCCATTCTTTGTGCAGAACAGTACATAATGACTGTTAATGAAATCCTGATCGTTCAGGTTCTTCACGCGCAGGTATGCATTTACGGCGTCATCAGAGTCTATATTCAACAGGTTCTGAATGGCGCGTCCCTTAGAATTTTTGGTTCCTTCGGGTATCTCATATACTTTCAGCCAGTAGCACTTACCTTTTTGAGTGAAGAACATCATGGTATTGTGCATTGTTGCAGGATATATATGTTCTACAAAGTCCTCATCGCGTGTCTCTGTTCCCTTAGAACCTACCCCACCGCGGTTTTGGGCACGGAATTCGCTTAACGGCGTACGCTTGATATATCCCATATGAGAAATGGTAATAATCATTTCATCGTCTGCATAGAAATCTTCCGGGTTGAATTCTTCCGACGAATAAACTATTTCAGAGCGGCGTTCATCACCGTATTTGGTTTTAATCTCGATTAATTCATCTTTGATAACCTTGCGGCAGAGTTCATCGTTAACAAGGATTTCTTCCAGATAAGCAATCTGCTTTTGGATTTCCTCATACTCGGCATGGAGTTGGTCCTGCATGAGTCCGGTTAACTGGCGCAGACGCATTTCTACGATGGCGCGCGATTGGATTTCAGTCAATTCAAAACGCTCCATCAAACCGCTGATTGCGTCATTCGGAGTTTTGGCGGCACGGATGATTTTGATTACCTCGTCAATATTGTCCGATGCGATAATCAAACCTTCTAAGATATGGGCACGTTCTTTAGCTTTACGCAAATCATATTGTGTACGGCGGATAACTACGTCGTGACGATGCTCTACGAAATACTTGATGAGGTCTTTCAGGTTCAGCAAACGAGGACGTCCGTGTACCAATGCTACGTTGTTTACGCCGAAAGAAGTCTGCAACAATGTCATCTTGTAGAGCTTGTTCAGCACTACACTGGCGTTGGCATCGCGTTTTACGTCGATGACGATGCGCATACCTTCGCGGTCAGACTCGTCGTTGGCATTGGAAATGCCCTCTATCTTCTTTTCGTTGGCCAAATCGGCGATGGATTTGATTAATTCGGCCTTATTTACTCCGTAAGGGATTTCGGTTACAACGATTTTGTCATGCGTGGAAGATGTTTCAATCTCAGCCTTGGCGCGCATTACAACACGTCCGCGACCGGTCATGTAGGCTTCGCGCACACCGCTCATACCATATATATAACCGCCTGTCGGGAAGTCGGGAGCTTTGACGTAAGTCATCAAATCTTCGATGTCGATATCATTATTGTCGATATATGCGACGCAGGCATCTATCACTTCGGACAGATTATGGGTCGGCATATTCGTAGCCATACCTACGGCGATACCGGAAGCACCGTTGACAAGAAGATTCGGAATGCGGGTTGGCATTACGGTGGGTTCCAGCAACGAGTCGTCGAAGTTGGTTTGCATGTCTACAGTCTCTTTATCAAGATCCTGCATCATTTCTTCTCCAATCTTTTGCAAGCGGCATTCCGTGTAACGCATGGCGGCTGCGCTGTCACCGTCCACAGAACCGTAGTTGCCTTGTCCGTCTACAAGCATGTAGCGCATAGCCCACGGCTGTGCCATACGGACGAGAGCGCCATATACGGATGAGTCACCGTGCGGGTGATATTTACCTAATACCTCACCGACAACTCTCGCAGATTTCTTATAGGGTTTATCCGACGTATTTCCCAGTCCCATCATACCGAAAAGAATTCTTCGGTGAACAGGTTTAAAACCATCTCTAACATCCGGAAGGGCACGTGAAACAATGACCGACATGGAGTAGTCAATGTACGAAGACTTCATTTCCTCCTCGATGTTAATCTTTATAATTCTGTCTTGTTCAAGCATTTAAAAAGATTATTAATTATACATTTGCGGGTTTGTGAAAAACCACGCTAAAGTACTGCTTTTTTACGATATACAAAAGTTTTCCCTCATAAACTTTGTTGCAGATTTCCATGCTTGAAACCCCGTTTGGATGTATGGTTTTCCGTTTGATGTATAATCGGTTAAAAATAAGACAGATACAAGTACCAGAAAGATACCTCCCTTTGGTACTCGGTGTACCTTACTAAGGTACGAGCCGTACCAAGCTTAGGTATATGAAGTTTCTTAGGTTGGTACATCGAATACCAACCGTTGGTACGGATGAAATTCCCACGTATTATAATATAATGTGTAGGGCGAACCGGAAAGATGTGATTTATGGCACGGGATTTGTATATTATTAATCCAGTTTATGGTATGCAATATAAAGAAATGCGTATCTTTGTCAGTCAAAACCTTTAATTAAGGAGATAAAAATTATATGAACAATCAATTTTCACAAAGAGTTTCTGATATTATAACTTATAGCAAGGAGGAAGCCAACCGACTGAGAAATAGATATATCGGCCCGGAGCATCTTCTGCTCGGCATGCTACGTGACGGTGGAGGAAAAGCTATCGAGATATTGATGAAACTCGATATAGACTTGAAGCAAGTAAAAAAGCGCATTGAAAGCTTCTTGAGAGATGCCGAAGACGATACCCTATTACCCGATGCGGATGTGCCATTGTCGCCAATGGCCGCTAAGATATTGAAGATGTGCATTCTGGAAGCGCGCATTTTAAAGAGTGCAACAGCCGATGCCGAACATGTGTTGTTGGCTATACTGAAGGATGGCGACAACCTGGCTGCTACCGTCCTGGAAGAAAACCGGGTGAATTATCAAGCTGTATTTGAACAGCTTACAATGCAATCTACCAACCCGAATGCTGGTATGGGATTTCCGGAAGAAGAGGAAGAAGACGATGAAGACATGAATATGTCCCATCCCTCTCGCAATGCAGGACAGGGCGCGGCTTCTTCTGCACAGACTGCATCGAAGAAGTCTTCCAATGATACTCCGGTCCTGGATAACTTCGGTACGGACATGACCCGTGCGGCAGAAGAAGGCAAGCTCGATCCGGTTGTAGGGCGTGAGCGTGAGATAGAACGCTTGGCGCAGATATTGAGTCGTCGTAAGAAAAACAACCCGGTGCTGATTGGTGAGCCGGGTGTCGGCAAGTCGGCTATTGTAGAGGGATTGGCACTGCGTATCGTTCAAAAGAAAGTATCCCGTATCTTGTTTGACAAGCGGGTGGTAATGCTCGATATGGCCTCTGTTGTAGCCGGAACCAAATACCGCGGACAGTTTGAAGAGCGCATTCGCTCCATTATCAACGAGTTGCAGAAGAATCCGAACGTAATCTTGTTCATAGATGAGATTCATACTATTGTAGGCGCCGGTGCAGCTGCCGGTTCTATGGATGCAGCCAATATGTTGAAGCCGGCTTTGGCTCGCGGCGAAATACAATGTATCGGTGCTACCACGCTTGACGAATACAGAAAGAATATTGAGAAAGACGGTGCTTTGGAGCGTCGTTTTCAGAAAGTTATAGTAGAACCCACTACTCCGGAAGAAACGCTACAGATACTGAGAAACATAAAAGAGAAGTACGAAGACCACCATAACGTGAGCTATACGGACGAAGCGTTAGAGGCATGTGTCAAGTTGGCAGAGCGTTATATAACCGACCGTAACTTCCCGGATAAAGCCATTGATGCTTTGGACGAAGCCGGTTCGCGTGTGCATCTGACGAACATTAATGTTCCCAAAGAGATTGAAGAGCAGGAAAAGCTGATAGAAGACGCACGTGTTTTGAAGGCTGAAGCCGTAAAGTCGCAGAACTTTGAACTGGCTGCCAGTTATCGGGATAGAGAGAAAGAACTTTCCGCTCGCCTGGATGAAATGAAAGAGGAATGGGAAGCACGTCTCAAAGACGACCGTCAGCTCGTTGGAGAGGAAGAAATAGCCAATGTCATATCGATGATGTCCGGTATTCCGGTGCAACGTATGGCTCAGGCGGAAGGTCTTAAGCTTGCAGGTATGAAAGAAGATTTGCAGGCAAAAGTTGTGGCTCAGGATGCTGCGATAGAGAAACTTACCAAAGCCATCCTGCGCAGCCGTGTAGGCTTGAAAGACCCTAACCGCCCTATCGGAACGTTTATGTTTCTCGGTCCTACCGGCGTGGGTAAAACGCATTTGGCCAAGCAGTTGGCTAAATATATGTTTGGCTCCAGCGATGCGCTGATACGTATTGATATGAGCGAATATATGGAGAAATATACGGTGTCCCGTATGATTGGAGCGGCCCCGGGGTATGTCGGTTATGAGGAAGGCGGACAGTTGACTGAGAAGGTACGCCGGAAACCTTATTCCATAGTGCTGTTGGACGAAATTGAAAAAGCTCACCCGGATGTGTTCAATATCTTGTTGCAGGTGTTGGACGAGGGACGTCTTACTGACAATTATGGCAGAACGATTGACTTTAAGAATACAGTCATCATCATGACCTCCAATATCGGTACCCGCCAGTTGAAAGAGTTCGGTCGTGGCGTAGGTTTTGCGGCACAGGCACGTACGGATGATAACGAGTACTCGCGCAGTGTGATTCAGAAAGCATTGAACAAGACCTTTGCTCCTGAGTTCCTGAACCGTCTGGATGAAATCATAACGTTTGACCAGCTTTCGTTGGATGCCATTACGAAGATTGTGGACATAGAGCTGAAAGGTTTGTATGAACGGATTGAAGCTATTGGTTATAAGATGGTTGTAGATGATGAAGCCAAGAGATTCCTTGCTGCCAAAGGCTACGATGTGCAGTTTGGCGCCCGTCCGTTGAAGCGTGCCATTCAGAATTATCTGGAAGACGGACTTTCGGAGCTGATTGTGTCTGCCGGATTACAGCCCGGTGATACGGTTAATGTTTCTGTCGATAAGGAAAAAGACGAGTTGAGTATAACCAAAGCTTAACAAGCCTTTATAATAAAACAGTCAAAATGTCAGTTCTCCGGGACTGGCATTTTTTTTGTGTTCAGTTTGCCAAAACAATAAAAATACAAATCTAAAAATATAAACTTAGTATGCAAAAAGGAAATATTGGGGTAACTACAGAGAATATCTTCCCCGTTATCAAAAAGTTTTTGTACAGTGACCATGAAATCTTCCTTCGTGAGTTAGTCTCTAATGCTGTCGATGCTACCCAGAAACTTAAAACACTGGCTTCTATCGGTGAGTTTAAGGGTGAACTCGGTGATTTGACCGTGCATGTGTCTTTAGGCAAGGATACGATTACCGTATCCGATCGTGGTATCGGCCTGACGGCAGAAGAAATAGATAAATACATCAATCAGATTGCATTCTCGGGAGCCAACGACTTCCTGGAGAAATATAAGAATGATGCCAATGCCATTATCGGTCATTTCGGACTTGGCTTTTACTCGGCTTTTATGGTTGCCAAGAAGGTCGAAATCATCACCAAATCCTATCAGGATGGTGCTAAAGCCGTGAAATGGACTTGCGACGGTAGTCCGGAGTTTACCATCGAAGATACGGACAAGGCAGAACGCGGCACGGATATCGTTCTTTATATAGACGACGATTGCAAGGAATTCCTTGAAGAAGCGCGCATCTCTTCTCTTTTGAAGAAGTATTGCAGCTTCCTTCCTATTCCCGTTGCATTCGGCAAGAAAAAAGAGTGGAAAGACGGCAAGCAGGTTGAAACAGCCGAAGATAACATCATCAACAACGCTAATCCGTTGTGGACGCTGAAGCCCAGCGAATTAAAAGACGAGGATTACAAGAAGTTCTATCGCGACCTCTATCCGATGTCCGATGAACCCTTGTTCTGGATACATCTGAATGTGGATTATCCGTTCCATCTTACTGGTATTCTGTACTTCCCGAAGGTAAAGAGCAATATAGAGTTGAACAAGAACAAAATCCAGCTTTATTGCAATCAGGTCTATGTAACGGACTCTGTAGAGGGTATTGTTCCGGACTTTCTGACATTGCTGCACGGTGTACTCGATTCGCCGGATATTCCGCTGAACGTATCCCGTTCCTATTTGCAGAGTGACTCCAATGTGAAGAAAATCTCTACATATATTACGAAAAAAGTATCCGACCGCTTGCAATCCATATTCAAGAACGACCGTAAGCAATTTGAAGAGAAGTGGAACGATTTGAAAATCTTCATCAACTACGGAATGCTCACACAAGAGGATTTCTATGATAGAGCAAAGGATTTCGCCCTTCTTTCCGATACGGACGACAAGTATTATACCTTCGAAGAGTATAAGACCTTGATAAAGGATAGCCAGACGGATAAGGATGGCAATCTGATTTATCTGTATGCCAACAACAAAGATGAGCAATACAGCTATATCGAGGCTGCCAAGAATAAGGGATATAATGTGCTGTTGATGGGCGGCCAGCTTGATGTTGCCATGGTAAGCATGCTGGAGCAAAAGTTCGAGAAAGTGCGTTTCACCCGTGTAGACAGTGATGTCGTTGACAATCTGATAGTGAAGGAAGACAAGGCGAAAGATGTCTTGGAAGCCGATAAACAGGAGGTTCTCTCTGTTATCTTCAAGAGCCAGTTGCCGCAGATAGAAAAGACAGAGTTCAATGTAATGGCTCAAGCCTTGGGTGAAAATGCTTCACCGGTCATGATTACTCAAAGCGAGTACATGCGTCGTATGAAAGAAATGGCTAATATCCAGGCAGGAATGAGTTTCTATGGCGAAATGCCGGACATGTTCAACCTGGTATTGAATGCCGACCATAAGCTGGTAAAGGAGATTCTGGCTGATGAAGACAAGGAATGTGCGGCTGCCGTTGCTCCGATTCAAAAAGAAATGGACGATATAAATACTCGTCGTAATGAATTGAAAAAGAAGCAGGAGGGCAAGAAAGACGAGGACATTCCTACAGCCGAAAAGGATGAGGTAAATGATTTGGATAAGAAGTGGGAAGATTTGAAAAACCGGAAAAATGGATTGTTTGCCGACTATGCCGCTCAGAATAAGGTTGTCCGTCAACTTATTGATTTGGCATTGCTTCAAAATGGCATGTTGAAAGGTGAAGCTTTGAATAATTTTGTAAAGAGAAGCATCGATTTGATTAAATAAGCCCCTTTAGATTTCTATTATAACAGGGCATTGCAGCTAATATGAGTTGTAATGCCCTTTTTTTGTCTGTTTTTTCGTAATAGGTCTGTTTTTTTTCGTTGGATACGAGGTTTTTGGAAACAATTGTCTATATTTGAGCATTGAATAAATTAGTATATTTCACTCGAAACCGTATTCATGAAAAGATTTTTTTTGTTTTTGTCAGCCTGTTTATTGCTTCTGCCGTTTGTGCAAGCTCAGAAAGTAGGACTTGTTTTGAGTGGCGGAGGTGCGAAAGGCATGACCCATATCGGTATCATTCGCGCTTTGGAGGAAAACAATATTCCTATCGACTACATTACGGGTACTTCTATGGGAGCTATCATAGGTTCACTCTATGCTATGGGGTACTCTCCCGATGATATGGAGGCTTTATTGCGTTCCGAAGACTTCAAACGCTGGTATTCAGGACAGGTAGAACCCGAATACGGATATTATTTCAAACAGAACCGGCCGACCCCGGAGTTTTTCAATATCCGTTTCTCCTTTAAGGACTCGCTGCATATCAAGCCTCAGATACTTCCTACAAGCATGGTAAATCCCATTCAGATGAATCTGGTCTTTGTGGAGCTATTTGCACGGGCTACGGCTGCATGCAGCGGCGATTTTAACCGCCTGTTTGTGCCTTTCCGGTGTATTGCCTCCGATGTATATAACAAGAAACCGTTGATTATGCGTAGAGGAGATTTGGGAGATGCGGTACGCGCTTCCATGAGTTTTCCGTTTGTTTTCAAACCGATAGAGATTGATAGCGTTTTAGCTTATGACGGTGGAATTTATAATAATTTCCCCACAGATATTATGCGTGAGGACTTTAAACCGGAAGTCATCATAGGTAGCGTGGTAGCTGCCAACCCCGGTAAGCCGAAAGAGAATGATTTGATGAGCCAGCTTGAAAATATGATTATGCAGAAGACGGATTATACTCTTCCGGATTCTTTAGGCATTATTATGACATTCAAGTATGATGATGTAAGCCTTTTGGACTTTGACCGTTTGCAGGAGTTGCACGATATCGGCTATAACCGGACTATCAGTTTAATGGATTCTATAAAAGGCCGTATTCATCGGAGGGTAAGTGCGGAAAATGTTCGTTTAAGGCGGTTGGTCTACCGCAGTAATTTGCCTCAATTCCGCTTTAGGGACATCTATATAGAGGGCGCCAATCCACAACAGCAGGCGTATATCAAAAAAGAATTTCATGACGAAGACCATGAGGTGTTTACATATGAAGATTTGAAACGTGGATATTTCCGTTTGCTGTCTGATAATATGATATCGGAGATTATACCTCATGCTGTATATGACTCTGAAAACGACTTGTATTCGCTGCATCTGAAAGTGAAAATGGAAGATAATTTTTCTGTAAGGATGGGTGGAAGTGTATCGACAACCAGCTCTAATCAGATTTATTTGGGGTTGGGTTATCAGGACTTGAATTATTATTCCAAAGAAATAACCCTTGACGGCCAGATTGGCAAGGTATATAATAATGCGCAGCTTATGGCCAAGATAGACCTTCCTACCCGTATTCCAACCTCTTACCGCCTTATTGCTTCTTTAAGTACGTTCGATTATTATAAAAAGGACAAACTCTTTTCTAAGAATGATAAGCCCTCTTTTAACTCTAAAGATGAACGTTTTGTCAAGCTGATGGTAGCCTTGCCTTTTTTGGCCAATAAACGGGCGGAAATAAGCATCGGATATGGGAAACTTCAAGACAATTACTTTCAGTCCAGCGTGATTAATTTTGACAAGGACCGTTCGGACAGGAGTACCTACAACCTTTTGGGAGGGGCTATCGGATTTTATGGGAGTACGCTGAATGCACGACAGTATGCCACTAAAGGGTATTTTGAAAAACTGGTGGCACAGGTCTTTAGCGGAAAGGAGAAATTTATACCGGGAAATCCGACGGAAACGAGTGTTACGACTAAAGAAAGGCAATCTTGGCTGCAAATTTCTTATATGAAATATGCCTATCATACTATGAGTCCCAAATTTACTTTGGGATGGATGGCAGAGATGCTGTATTCATCGAAGAACTTTTCGGAGAATTATACGGCAACCATGTTGCAGGCGGCAGATTTTTCTCCTACTCCTCATAGTAAGCTGATGTATAATGAAGCATTCCGGGCCAACCAATTCTTGGCAGCGGGTATCAAGCCTATTTTTGTTTTCAATGATATGTTCCAATTCCGTTCTGAATTTTATGGTTTCGTACCGATATTTCCTATTAAAAAGAATGCATTGAACAAAGCTTATTATGGAAAAGCGTTTTCGCGCTTTGAATATATAGGAGAAATTTCTGTAATATGCCAATTGCCCTTTGGAGCAATATCTGCATATGTAAATCATTATAGCTCACCGAAAAAGGAGTGGAATGTGGGGTTGACACTCGGCTGGCAGCTGTTTAATTATCGGTTCATCGAGTAATTTTTTTCAAAAAAAGTTTGCGTATCTCTTGCTAATTCAAAAAAAGTACGTATCTTTGCACCCGTAAAACAAACAAGGCCGCGTAGCTCAACTGAATAGAGTAGCTGACTACGGATCAGCCGGTTACAGGT
>OGNP01000878.1_pt1 | contig 16439 bp, 18 predicted proteins | sample 1573531 | NCBI WGS metagenome assembly OGNP01 (sample SAMEA2581984, study PRJEB24529) | metagenome | biome: Human gut stool | place: China | collected 2011 | reverse complement strand
GGAAACTGGTGGAATAACAGGAAATGTAATTAGAATAAAGAAAGATAGAAGGCGAGTAGCGGATTGGTGTCTGCTGCTCACTTTTCGTTTATGGGTATATGTCGCAATACGACTTTTGAAGTGTTGTATTGCAATCTGTTTTCGGGTATTTCTCGTTGGTATCATTACCATAAAAGCGAGGTGAATTCCATGAAAGCAGAGAAGAAGGAAATCAATATACAGATTGGAAAAAGGTTGCAAACCGCCAGAGAAAACAGTGGATATACGCAGGAAGTTTTTGCAGAGACGCTGGATGTAGGGGTAGAGCATTATCGCAAAATCGAAAGTGGTGTCTATGGTTTACAGCCGGAGAAAATGCTGATCTTGTATGAGAAGTACAGGATTGAGCCGACTTATCTGGTTACGGGGGATACAAATCATAAGGTTGATATTGAACTGTTCCTTGCAAACTGTAGCAGGGAGGAACGGGATGCATTTATAGACCGTATGCTTGCGTATATGAGAAAGCTGATGACAGGCCGTTAAAGCAGCACAGTCTCCGGGATGTATATTTGATCAATATATTTTGAGAAGGAGACGATTTATGAGGGTAGCAATCTGCGATGATAATCAGCAGGACATTGAAAGGATCAGACGCTATACACTGCGTATGATCGACTATGCGGTGGAGTATGTGTTTTATACCAGACCGGAAGAATTATTGAGGGAATGTGCAGATGCGGAGCAAAAGCCGGATATGTACATTCTTGATATTGAGATGCCTGGAATGGACGGACTTGCGGTGGCAAAACAGATCCGTGAGACAGATTCCAAGGCATTACTGGTGTTTCTTACCAGCTATACCAAATACATGCCAAGTGTATTTGAAGTTGTCACATTTGATTTTATTCCAAAACCAATCTCAGAAGAAAGGCTCCGTATGCTGTTTGAAAAGGCAGGAACCTATCTGAATCTGACGAATCAGAGTTTCTCATTTTGTTACCGCAGGGTGCGGTACAGTCTGAAGTTTGACGAAATCCTGTATCTGGAAAAGCGGGGGCGTCAGGCGATAATCCACACAAAGAAAATGAAATATCAGTCCAACATGAACCTGAATGAAATATGGGAGAAACTGGACGAGCGCATGTTTGCCGCCGTTCATGGCTCTTTTATCGTTAATTTGAAACATGTTCATTCTGTATCCAGCGGCATGGTCATGCTTACAGACGGCACAGAGCTGGGAGTGACAAGAGGGTACCGGAAGGAGCTGACGGAAAAGCACATCGCATTTGTGCAGGGAGGAATGTGACATGGCATTATATGGGGTGAGGCTTGTCATAAATCTTTTTGACCTCTGCATTTACCGCAGGTATTTAGAAGAGTTCATTGGAAACAGAAAAACTTCCATGGAGTTTTCTGTTCTTCTGCTGATAGTGTGCGAGCTGATTGGAAGTGCGGTGAACCAGATGGGGATAAGCTGGCTGAATTTTGTGACGATGGTTGCAATTCTCTGTGTATATGTCTGCCAGTATGAGGCAGGGATTGTAAGCAGGCTGATTGCGGTTTTGCTGTATATGGGGATTATGGGTATTAGTGAACCGGCAGGTTATCTGTTTAGCAAAGTATTTATGGAACAGATAGTAGAGGATGATGTTGTTATCTATTATTTTTCTGCATTCCTAGTGGTGATATTCCGGCTTGCGATTGTGGAAGTCTTTTGCAGGCTGAAAGCGGGAAAGAATGTAAAGGTGTCGAGTATGCCAAAGGAAACCAGTTATGCGCTGGCACTTATTCCATTATGCAGCCTGATCAGTTGTTTTTTACTGATAGAAGTTGCAAAAGAATTAATCTCGGCACAGATGGTGGTGCTGTGCATGTGTATCATCTTTGTCATTATCATCACAAACTATATCATCTTTCTGATGATTGAAAAGTACACAACAGTGGAGGAAAAACAGTACGAAGAGGAAATGATCCAGAGGGAAATCTTATACCGGAACGAATACTATCAGGACATGGAACGTTATCAGGAACAGATACAGGACATCCGGCATGATATGAAGAACCGGCTGACGGGACTGCTCGCAGCGGCAGAACAGGGAAGTGCGGAACTGATCAAGGACAGACTGCAGGAAGTATTGGGAGATATCCGGCTGGCAGAAGAAATCATCTATTCTGCAAATCCGGTGGTGAATGCCATACTAAAAGTAAAAAGCATAAAGGCAAAAGAGAAAGAGATACCGATGCAGGTTACAACGCTGCTCCCCCAGAGAGTATCCGTGGATATCGGGGACATGGGTGTTCTGTATGGGAATCTTCTGGATAATGCGATAGAGGCGGCGATGGCAGTGGAACAGGAAAAACGGTATGTTCATGTGGAATCAAAGTTTCAGGAGGGCAGACTGCTTTTATCCATTAAGAACAGCAAGCCATCCGGGACAAGTTCCTATCAACAGACAAGCAAAAAAGATAAAATAAAACACGGCAGGGGAATCCGTTCGGTGCGGAAAGTGGCAGAAAAATATGGCGGGGAGCTTCTGTTAAAAGATCAGGGGGAACATTTTGAGGCAGTCCTTCTGCTCAACGGAGTTGCAAAACTGGAGTGAGACTGCAACTTATTACAGCAAACCTGCAACTTGTTACAGATAGATTGATTTCTGTACAGAAACTGTTAGAGTGAAAACATCAAAAAAAGGAGGGTTTTACTAAAAATGAAGAAAAGAAACTGGATGTACCGACTGAGCAGCAAATCCATGAGTGTGATGGCAGCACTGGCACTCATGGTGACAACCATGGCAACCAACCGTTCCTGCATGTGGTATTTCGGACAGGACAAGATGCCAGAAGATTCCAAAAAACTCAGAAGGTTTTAAATCATGACGCAATGGCTCAGCCACCGTATGGTTGAGCGGGGAATCATAAAAGAGGAGGAGCAGGAATTATACCAGTTTGGAATACGCAATGGTATGATCCTGCTTCTAAACGTTGTGACGGCACTGGTCATCGGCCTGCTCACAGAGCAACTGGCGGTTGTGGCAGTGTTTACCCTTTCTTTTATGGTTCTTCGCAGCTATACTGGTGGATATCACTCAGACAGCAGGATTTTCTGTTATCTTGGTTCCAATCTGGTGCTGCTGGTTCCGGTTTATACACAGGCTGTGTTTTACAAGACATCGCTGGCATGGCTGCTGGCAGTATTGCTGGTGTCCGCAGGGATCATTTTTTTACTCAGTCCCATGCACAGCAAGAACCGAAAACTGGATAAAGAGGAACAAAAGCATTTTGGCAGAAAAGCAAGGCTGATTGCAGCGTTGGAACTGGTTGTGCTTGGCATTTTGTGGCATGCAGGCCAGGTACTGTATGCTTACGCTGTTTATACAGGAATCTGCATCACGGCACTGTTTATGCTTATAGGAAAAGCACAGCTATGGATACAGTCACATACCGAAAATAGATAGTCCTTTCCGAACAAACGGAAGGGACTTTTTTTCTGGAAAACAGGAAGGATGACAATCCAAGACGGTAACTTATTACAGGTACCGTAAGACTTATTACACTTATATTGAAGCGCACTTTCTTTCCAAGTATAGTACCGCAAAAAGGCTTAGGAGAAGAAAGGCGTGGCATGTTTTGGGGAATTCATGCCGCACCGGATTGCAGGGGGCGGCAGAAATGGAAAAGTTCATAAGGATAACATCCGGGTGCAGTTTTGCATGCTTTATTTTGCATGGGAACAGCACCTTTTTTTATTGTCTTTTTCCAGTAAAGCAGAACCCAGAGGTCCGCCAGATGTCCTTCATTTCAAAAAAATTACGAAATGGAGGACATTTGAATGTCAGAATGGATCAGGATCAGAGTAAAGGATTTTTATAAAGATGCAGTTGGTGAGCTGGAATACACCTATGTGACCAGAGAAGTCTACGAGGCACTTGTCGATACGTTCCGCAAAGAAGCCCACGCACAGGAAATGCGGGATATCAGACATACGACCAAGGACGGATATACAGAAGGAGAAACGGAAGAGCTGGTGGAGCTGACCGGGGAATCGGTAGAGGATATGGTCATCCGGCAGATGGAAATAGAAACCCTGCAGAAAGCAATGCAGTCACTCACCCCAGTGCAGAGAGAGCGGCTGCATTTTTATTTTTTTGAGGGCATGACATACCGGCAGATTGCAGCGAAAGAAGGGGTCGGAGAGAAGAACATCCGGGAGAGCATAAACGGTGCGGTAAAGAAAATAAAAAAATATTTTGATTAATACCCCCTCAAAACGTGTTTTTCTGTGAGTACCTTATGAGAGGAACTTTTTCTGGACAGATGGTCTCTTCCGGGAATCCTCTCATGTCTCGTGTGTGGATACGACACAGGCAGACAAAACGCACATTGAAAAATGCCGGAGAGGAATGCAGGGCTCCGAGCGCAGGATGGAATCACGCCATATCCTGCCAGCCATATCCAGCAGTTCAGATACGTTAGCCGTTTCATGAGCCGTAACCGGGGCGCAGTGACACTCCTGCAGCAATCGGGCAGATGTTCTTTCTGCCAGCCATGCTGTGAAAAAGATCGCATCTAAGGAGCCGAGCGGGAAAGCCGGGGTACAGCCTGTCTGTGGTGGACAGGCGCGAAGAGGGGAATGGCCTATAATGATACACCTTGAGATTAGCCAGCACGCAGTGGTGGAGGTGAGATACCTGTGATGTCTGCCTGTCCGAGTGGCAGGGACCAAAGACAGTCTGGACTGACTGCCCATGAAATGCCGGCTTTGGGATTTTTTCTTCTCTGTTTTGGCGGCGTTTTGGTTCCGGGGAGTAGTGACGAATAGGGACAGACACTTTTTATTTATGAAGTGAAGGATTATGGCAGTAAGACTTAATTACAGAAACCATGCGGCGGAGGGGAACTTCCGCCGTATTCTTGTGGAGTTAAGAAAAGCTGAAAAATGGGGAATGGAGGAAAACAGGAGATGAAGAAAGAAGATACCGAAATGATGTTAAGGATTTTTGAAACGGAGAGGGCAGGATATGCCTATCTTTATCCGAGTGATGGAGGGGAGCGGAAAGAGGACTATATCTCGACCACGGCAGAAAATATCGCAAATTATATCGGCAGCCACATGTTTGAAGCCGAAAAGATCGTCATCACAGATATGTGTGACAGGCTGATATTAGATACCTGTGGCTATTTTATCAATAGCTGTCCCAATCTGGAATTCTGTAAGGAAATCCATCCGTTCTTAATCCCGATCCAGATGGGAGAAAAGGACGCGGGAGAGGTGCTTTCAGTCAGCAGGGATGTATCGGAACAGTATTTCCGGGAAGAAGATGAGGCTGCAACCATGGCTGAAATCGGGATGATGTAAAGGTGTTTCTTCTGGGCGGAAGTGTTTTTCTTGGGAGAATGAATTTAACTTACTTAAATTGTGGGAGGAAAAAGGGGAGAGATGATGGAAAGCGGAGCGAATGAGGTGCGGTATAAGATTGCTGAATTTCTCTTAAAAAGGATGCATGAAGATAAGCTGTTAACCGAGGAAGAATGGGAAAAAATCCGGGTTTTGAATGTCAAGACCTTTTCCCCCGAACTGGCAAAAGTATATCTGTAATAACACTGGATATATATAAAACTATGTGGTAGTGTATGTTGCTGACAGGGAGTGAAAACCCTTGAAAATACTGGGAAAGGAGAAAAAAGTATGGTAAAAAAAGTGACTGTCATAAAGGCAGCAAAAGCGCAGAAACATACACAGGAAGAACGCAGGCTGAAAGTGTGCGGATATGCCAGAGTCAGTACCGGCAGTCAGGCACAGGCAACTTCCTATACTGCACAGGTCGAGTACTATACGGAAAAAATCGAGAGCAACCCCCTGTGGGAGTTTGCAGGGGTGTATGCGGATGAAGGAATCAGCGGAACAAACGTAAAGCACAGGGATGAGTTCCAGATGATGATTTCAGACTGTGAGGATGGGAACATCGACCTGATCCTTACGAAATCCATCACAAGATTTGCAAGAAATACGGTGGAATGCATCCAGACCATCCGAAAGCTGAAGGAGATTGGCGTTGGAATCTACTTTGAAAAAGAGAATATCAACACGCTGTCAGAAAAAAGCGAGCTGTTCATTACCATCCTGGCATCGGTGGCGCAGGGGGAATCAGAAAACATCTCAAGCAACAACCGCTGGGCGATACAGAAACGCTTTCAGGATGGAACCTATATCATATCCACACCAGCGTATGGCTATGGAAAAGATAAGGATGGAAATTTAGTCATCATAGAATCCGAGGCAGAAACCGTAAGGTGGATTTATGAGTCTTACTTAAACGGCATGGGAGTGTATGTGATAGCAAAGGCACTGAACCAGAAAGGTATTCCAACGATCCGGGGTGCAGAAAAGTGGCAGGACGGGGTGATACAGGACATTCTGAAAAATCCCATTTATGAGGGAGATATGCTTCAGCAGAGGACATATACAGAAACAAGGTTCCCATTTGTCCGCAGGGTAAACAACGGACAGAGAAACCAGTATCTCATCAAAGACAGCCATCCGCCAATCGTCACACATGAGGAGGCAGAAGCGGTACGCAACCTGATGGCATACCGGGTGGATGTACTGCACATGAACAAGAGTGACTACACCAAAAGATACCTGTTTTCCGGCAGAATCATCTGCGGAGAGTGCGGAAGAACCTTCCGGCGGCAGAAAATCTACATCGGGAAACCATATGAAAAAATCATCTGGACGTGCAGCGGACATGTGGAGGATAAAGAGAGCTGCTGCATGAAAGCCATCCGGGAGGATGTGCTGCACCGGGCTTTTACAGACATGTGGAACAAGCTGTACACCAATCAGGGAACGATATTAGAGCCGCTGTTAAAAGGGCTGACGGAACTTGTGGCAGCAAGGCAGGACAGTGAGGAAATCAGACAACTGGATAAGGAAATCAAAGATATAAGCGGGCAGAGCCAAATCCTAAATCAAGTCATGAGGAAAGGATATATGGACTCTGCTCTTTTTATGGAGAGCAGTAGCAAGCTTGGCTGGCAGCTGACGGAATGCAGAAGAAAAAAGACACTTTTGACCAGAAAGCTGCGGAGGACAAAAGAAATTGTACGGACCGAACAGCTTATCCAACTGATTGCAGAACAGGACGGATTAAGGGAGGAGTTTGACGAGCAACTGTTTAAAATGACAGTAGAGAAGATCGTGGTCTCCAAGGAACACGACATCACCTTCTGCCTGCACAACGGACTGAAACTGACGGAGAGGGGAGGCGGACAGGATGCAGTGGCACATGCCAATCGGCTATAAGGTTGTGGATGGAAAAATTACCATCTGTGAAGAGCAGAGAAAAATTGTGGAACAGATATTTACAGACTATGACAGCGGGGTGGCGGCAGGCAGGATCGCCCAGAACCTGAAAGGGAGAAACATATGCAATGCAAAAGGGAAAGTGTCCTGGACCCACGCATCCATCGGCAGGATACTGGAAAACCCAAGCTACCTTGGCACAGACTACTATCCGCAGCTCATAGGAGAGGAACTGTTTGAGAGAGTCCAGTGCAGACGGGAAAAGGTGAGGGCAGAGCTTGGAAGGGCAGACCACAGGCCCGGCAGGGATGAGAGAATCCTCTTCGGAGGTGTCATCTGGTGTGCAGAATGCGGGGCAGTATGCAGCCATATCCAGCCGAGCCACAAAAAAGAGCGTGGCGGCACTGCCAAGTGGAAGTGCAGGAACTATGTGACTGGCAGAGCAAAAAACTGCAGGAACAGTTTTATTACAGATGGGCAGGCAAAGCAGGTGTGTGTAGAAGCCATCAATGCAGTGATACGAAACAAAGGCCTGCTCCGGGTACAAAGGCAGGAGGAAAAGCTCAGTCCTCAGTACCGGGTTCTGGAGCGGAACCTGCAGCACATGAAAGAAGAGCAGGAACGCACAGAGACAGACCTGATGAAACTGCTCTATGAAAGGGCAGAGGAACGATACCGGACGCTGGAGGTCAGGGATGGGGAGTTCCGGACAGAGGAGATCAAAAACATCCTTGCAGGAAAAAAGGAACTGGAAACATTTGATGAAAATTTATATAGAAAAATAATCGCACGCATCTGGGTGCATGGTGGAAACATGGCAGAAGTGGAGCTTATCAATGGGAGCCGTGTCACAGCCGGATACAAGGATTAGGAGGGAGAGCAGATGGCAGAAACAGCAAAAAAGATCAGCATGATACCTGCCAAGGTGCAGTATGACCGGAATGTGAAACTGTCAGAGAAGAAAATGAAGGTCGCTGCCTACTGCCGTGTCAGTACGGAACTGGAAGAGCAGGACAGCAGCTATGAGGCACAGGTGGAGTATTATACCAGCAAGATATCGGAAAACGAAAACTGGAAAAATGCCGGCATCTATGCGGATGACGGAAAGAGTGGAACAAACACCAAAAAGAGGGCAGACTTTAATGCCATGATACAGGATGCCCTTGCAGGAAAGATCGACATGATCCTTACAAAGTCGGTCAGCAGGTTTGCGAGGAACACGGTAGACTCGCTGGTGACCATCCGAAAACTGAAGGAAAAGAACGTGGCGGTGGTGTTCGAGAAAGAGGGGATCAATACACTGGAGGGAACCGGCGAAATCCTTATCACCATCTTAAGTAGCCTGGCACAGGAGGAGAGTCGCAACATCAGTGAGAACATCCGCTGGGGAGTCGTGAGGAAATTTGAAAAAGGCAAGGTCATCGTAAACTGCACAAAGTTCATGGGATACACCAAAAACGGGGATGGTGACCTGGTCATCGTACCCGAAGAGGCAGAGATCGTAAAGCTGATCTTCCGGCTTTATCTGGAGGGCTACAGTACCGGGAAGATCGCAAAGCATCTGGAAGAGCAGGGAATCAAGACCGCCACAGGGCAGGACAAATGGCATTCCACGGTAATAGACAAAATGCTCCGCAATGAAAAATACATGGGAGATGCATTACTGCAGAAAACCTATACGGTGGATTTCATGACAAAAAAGAAAGTCAAGAACACTGGAATCGTACCGCAGTATTATGTGGAAGATGACCATGAGGCGATTATCCCGAAGGAGCTGTTCTACAGGGTACAGGAAGAGATGATGCGGAGGGCATCCTTATGCAAGGCGGCTGTCACCCGGAAGAAGAACCAGAGGAGCAGGTATTCCTCCACCTATGCACTGACCGGCATGCTGATCTGCGGAAAATGCGGGCAGGAGTACCGGAGAGTCACCTGGGCGAGAAACGGGAAAAAGAAAGTTGTCTGGAGATGCAGCAACCGATTGACTAACGGAGTGAAGAAATGCGGGGAATCCGAGACACTCGAAGAGAACACATTAAACAGGGCGGTGATGGAAGCCATCCACAGGATCACGAGTGATGATATGGAATTTATGGAAAACTTCCGGCAGAACATCATCCATGTCATCGGGAACTACAGCACCGCAAAAGAGTCTGAGGAATACGAAGAAAAGATAAAAGAAAAGCAGGAAGAGATGGTGGCACTGATCGCGGAGAATGCAAAGACCGGCTCCTACACACCGGAGTTTGATGAACGCTATCGCACCATAGCAGAGGAAATCAATGCCTTAAAAGAGGCACAGAAAACAGCCAGAAACGAGAAATGGATGGCTGACAGCTATGAACAGAGAATCCAAGATATCGACCATTACTTAAGCACAAGCACCTGCCAGATACAGGAGTTCGACAATGACCTTGTCAGACGGCTGATCTCCACCATCAAAGTGGAATCCAGCGAGAAGCTGCTGATACAGTTCCAGTCAGGCATTGTCATGGAACAGGAGATTCGATATGAGTAAGGCTGCGGCAGGAATGGCAGCAAGTAAATAGGAAACGTTGTTCCTGCCAGTTTATGGTAAGAATAAAATGCCCGATGATCCGGGCGTTTTATTGTTGGCATAAAATAGGAAAGGACAGCAGAAAGCATATAACGGAAAATGAGTAAAAGAAAGTGGATATAAAAAAAGCACATGAAGTAAGTGTGCGACAGGAGGAGAAAAGCGTATGAATTATGAGCAACTGATAGAAGAACTGAGGGAGGAAATGTTACAGCTTGTAAACACGAAATGTGATGCACTGCTCCAGATGTACCGGAGTGGAGAACAGCATACAAATGTGAAAGATACGATCCGGGAAAGCAGCCTTATCACAGTGTCCCCGGCAGAACTGAAAGGGAAAAGACCGCTGGCAGTCCAGTTTGCGCTGGGAGAATGGATAGAGACACCTACATGGAGAAAGGTGGCACAAAAGATTTTGCAGACCTGTAATGAACAGCCGGATATCCATGAGCGGTTTATGGAAATGTGTGGAAAAGTAGCCGGACGCTGGAGGACGATCCTTGGCAGTTCACCGGAAGAAATGGATGTACCGATAAAGGTGGATGAGGAACTTTATTTTGAGGGAAAATTTGACACCGAAGCGATGTTAAACATGTTAGAGAAAAAAGTGCTGGAACCGGCAGGGGTTGATTACAGCAGCATTAAAATCCGGTATATGGCAAAAGTGCAGGAAGCAGCGAAAAATATAGACCATATACCGGAGCAGGATGCTTTGGAGCATGAGGAGCAGGAACAACATGTACAGGTGCAGACAATGTGAAGAATGGATGGAATCAAGACTCCGAGTCTATGACAGGTTTGGAGTTTTTCTTATGTTCCTTTTTCAAATGTAAAAATTGATTGTATAAAAGAAATGGGTAAGTTATAATATAGGTGTGGTCAGATGCCTTTTTGGGGATGACTATATCTGTTACAAAAAGGAGGAAGGCCAGTGAATACAGAATTAAAAAATGCAGTGAAAGCAACAGACAAGGATGCACAGTATGATACGAGTGCAAAGCGTCTGTTAGGGCAGAAGAGCATACTGGCACATATACTGGTAAAAACAGTTGATGAGTTTAAGGGCATGAATCCCAAGGATGTGGTCAACTGCATCGAGGGAACACCACATATCAGTACGGTACCGGTAGAGCCTGGACTCACAAATGCAGCCAGCGAAAAAAATGGTGAAAGACTGGTCGGTTTCAACACAGAAAATGAAGAGATCAATGAAGGTCTGGTAAGATTTGATATCGTTTTTTATGTGCGCATGAAAGATGGATTGTCACAGATTATCATCAATGTGGAAGCACAGAAGGATGAGCAGACGGGATATGAAATCTTAAACAGGGCAATCTTTTATGTGAGCAGACTGATCTCATCACAAAAAGAACGTGATTTTGAGAACTCCAGCTACAATGACATTAAGCGTGTATATTCGATCTGGGTATGTATGAACATGGAAGAGAACAGCATGAGCCATGTGCATCTCACCAAGGAAGATTTGATCGGTTCCTATGAATGGAAGGGAAATCTTGACCTGCTGAATATCATTATGCTTGGACTGGCAAAGAATCTGCCGGAACATGATGAGACGTATGAACTGCACCGTCTGCTGGGAGCATTGTTATCCAAGGAACTTACAATAGATGAAAAACTAAACATAATTGGAAATGAATACGATATTCCTATTGAGGAGAACTTCAGGAAGGATGTGAGCGTTATGTGTAACTTGAGTCAGGGAATAAAAGAAGATGGTATTGCGATTGGAGAGGCAAGAAAAGAAGAAAAAATTATTCTTAATATGCATAACAATGGTTTTACTGTAGAGCAGATTGCTATGGCTACAGATAAAAACGTAGAAGAAGTGAAAGCGATTATTGCAGGGAAGGAACCTGCACTTGCATAAAGTTATGTAAGAAATAGAGAGCCTTTGAGTTTAAACAACTTGGAGGCTCCTGTTATATAAAGATTTGGGAAATAATGGATATTGTTGAATTATCTGATGATAAAAAGGCAATGGTGCTATGAAAAATGCAGAACGTTGACTATACCGTGAGTGATTGTGCAGAAGTACTGCTAAAAATAAGCTGGAAGGTTGCCCTTTTTGATTCCTCAAGATGTGCTGACATCTGTTTAGCAGCTTCTTGCCAGTCGTTGCGCAGGCATGCCCGGATAATGTCAAGATGTTCCTGAAAAATGTCGTCTAATCGTTTCTCGGAAATATTCCCGGTCATATAGCGGAAACGTTCTGCCTGTGTCTGTATCATATTGTAGTTTTGATGGATATAAGTGTTTGGACACGCATCGACAACGAAGTTGTGAAATTCCGTATCTAATTCGTAAAAATAATCATTATTATTATGAAAGGCGGTACAGCCCCAATCATGGATGTGATCGGATATGGGGACGCTGTTGTGACAAAGGGATTAAATATGCTTTATGGACCTGGAAACGATCTTGTATCAGCAACAGCGATGACAGCAGCAGGAGCGCACCTGATCCTGTTCACAACAGGACGCGGTACACCATTCGGAGCGCCGGCTCCGACTTTGAAACTGTCCACGAACAGCCGGCTTGCGGAAAATAAAAAAGGATGGATCGATTTTGATGCAGGTCCGATCGTTGAAGGAGAATCCATTGACGACGCAGCAAAACGTCTGTTACAGTTGGTGATCGAAGTTGCCAATGGAAAAGAAACACAGACTGAGAAGCGTGGATACAGAAGCATTTCCATTTTTAAGGATGGGGTTGTTTTGTAAAAGGAATCTTAATAAGCAGGGATATCATTCCAGAAAACAGGGGTACACAATGTGTGTCCTGCAATCTTGGAATATCCCTGCTTTATTTTGCTTTTTAGTAAAAGGTCTGTTATGATTAAGAAAATAATGTGTTTTTATATGTAAGCATAAGAGGAAATGACATGATAACAACAGTTTTATTAGATTTAGATGATACCATTCTTGACTTCCACAAGGCGGAAAAGGAAGCGCTGAAAAAAGCACTGCAAAAAGTTGGAGTGGAGCCAACAGAAAAATTGCTGGCGAGGTACAGTGAGATCAATCGGGCACAATGGAAAAAGTTAGAACTCGGTGAGTTGACGCAGGAGGAAGTGAAAATAAGCCGTTACCAGATCTTTTTTGAAGAATATGGGATAACAGCTTCGCCGGAAGAAACTGCGAAATGTTACGAGCAGAATCTTGCATATGAACACGAAAAAGTGGATGGTGCGCTTGAACTTTTACAGGAATTGCACGGTAAGTACAGACTGTATGCTGCATCCAATGGAACTTATGAAGTGCAGAGAAGGCGTATCGAGGAATCCGGGATTAAACCGTATTTTGAGGACTTTTTTATTTCAAAAAAAATTGGGTATCATAAGCCGGATAAAAAATTTTTTGATTATTGTTTTGCACATATTCCTGATTTTAAGCTGGAAGAGAGTGTCATTGTGGGAGATAGTTTATCCTCAGATATTCTTGGTGGAAAAAATGCAGGTCTGACTACAATCTGGTATCAGAGAGACAGAAATGTAACGGATAATGGGACAATCCATCCCGATTACCGTATTTTTGAATTGTGTGAACTGCCGGATTTGTTAAAAAAATTGAAATAGCACATAAAGCTGCATGAATTGCAAAAATTTATAAGGTATGTATACGGAATGTGTAGATTGTCATTAATACAAAATGCAGCAACAGAAATAAATGGAATAAATTGCAGTAATGTGCTAAAATAAGAGAAATCATGGTTCGAATTGAAAATATGGAATGTCAGCAATCACAAAATAGAAAATCATTACGAACCATATTTTTGACATTGGGCAGCAGGAAAGGATATTTTTATTATGGAAGAAAAGACAACAATGGAAATCACAAACGATAGATTAGAGGAGGCAATCAAAGATTACGCAGCAGACCGGACAAAAGAAAAGCTTACAGCAGTCTTAAATCTGCTTCGTCCGACAAAACTGTTAGTTCCGGCAATGTTAAAAGCACCGGATCAGCCAACACCCTGCTTTTTAAAGAGCGGTGCCGGCGAACAGTATTTTGTAGTGTACACCTCCAAAGAGCAGATGGCAAATGCACCCAAAAGCCAGGCACTCTTAAGTATGCCATTCCCGGCGTGCAACAGCGTTGCCGTAAAACCGGAATTGAATTTAAGCGGAATGGTCATCAATCCATTTACCGATAATCTGGTATTGAAGATTGAACTGATCCAGAAACTGCATGAGGCAGATGAGAAAATGGCAAAACAGCCAAAACAGATCAAAATGACACCACAGCAGTTTCAGGCATTTGTGAAAAATCAGACAGAATTTTCTGTAATCCCAAAGCGCTTGTATACAGAAAAAGCGGAATTCGTGCAAAAACTCTGCGATGAGAAAGAGGCATTCGTCAATGAGCTTTTTGCGGCAGCATTCAAAGAGCCAAAACTTTATCCATATACAGAGGATGATTATTCCGTTATGGCATTGGATATTTCAGAGGATCTGACGCTTATCCGCGTGGATCTTCCGGATAAAGGATTAGTGCCGCCACTTTGCTACAGAATCTATATTACATACAATCCATTAAAAGATGAGGCGCATTATTATACGATCGAGATGACAAAAGAGAAGGATGTAAGACTTCTCGGCGGCGTGACAGAGGATGCAAAACACGTCAGCTATGGAAATGCACCGGTGGAGGGCGCAGAACTTCAGGAGATCATGAATCTCGCAAAAAATCCCGGGGAACTGACAAGTTAATTTGAAGTATGGATTTGAACTGCCACCTGCAGGTTGTGTTATGGACTATCACAGCCTGCAAGCGGCAGTTTTTAAGTGAAACGCTAATTAATGCATGATGATATCCGCATATTGTCCGCGTACTACGGAGAGCAGTGCATCCGGATTGACGGTAATGGAGGTTCCGATACGTCCACCGCTGATATAGATTTTGTCAAAATTTCTGGCGCTGTCATGGAGAACGGTAGGAAACTGTTTTTTCATGCCAAGGGGAGTGCATCCACCACGTACATAACCGGTAATGGCTGTGATATCTTTTACGTGGATCATTTCTACGGATTTTTCACCGACTGTTTTTGCGGCAACTTTCAGATCAACTTCCTCTGCAATCGGCAGGACAAAAACATAATATTGTTTGCTTTTTCCCTGCATGACAAGTGTTTTAAAAGACTGTTCCACTGGAGCTCCGGTGGCTTCGGCGGTGTGAAGTCCATCGATGAATTCGTCACATTCATAATTAATAATTTCATAAGGTATTTTATTTTTGTCAAGAATGCGCATGGCATTCGTCTTTACTTCTTTTCCCATGGTAATGTATTTCCTTTCAAATTGATTTGCAAATTATGAAATTTCTTTCCACTGTAGTCTAATCAAGACATGTTCGTATGTCAAGAAATTAACAATTTTTTTAGTTTTTTATACTTCTTTTATGAGCTGTATATTTACCGGAGCCCAAAAGAATGGTATGATACTCGTTATAAAAGAAACAACAATTACAAAATTTTTGTTAAAGAAGGGATAGCAAAATGAAAGAGACATTAAAAAGAATAAAAGCGGATGTCATTTTATCAGCGTTATTGTGTGTAGTACTTGGAGTAGTTTTGATCATTTGGTCGGACGAGACAATTAGTGCAATCTGTATGTTGCTTGCATTTGGATTAATTGTTATGGGTGTTGTAAATCTTGTGGGATATTTTACAAATCACAGACTGACATCTTTTAACGGAATGCTTGGTCTGATCTTGGTTTTAGTAGGCATCTGGCTGTTTGCAAGACCGGAGTACATCGCTATGATCATTCCGATCGTTATCGGTGTTATGCTGGCAGTCCATGGGATCAGCGATATCAAAATGGCTTTTGAGACAAAGGCAAATGGTTATGAGAAGTGGTGGAGTCCAATGATCCTTGGAATTATCAGCCTTGCACTCGGCATTATCTGCATCGTAAATGCATTTGGGGTTGTGAGCCTTGCAATGAAATTTATCGGAGGCGCATTGATCTATGATGGAATCTCTGATCTGTGGATCGTTTCAAGAACCGCAAAAGCTGCAAAGGCTATGAAGCAGGAGGCGGATGCGCTTGACGTAGACTACAAAGAAGTGGATGATTAAACCGGAGTTTCACGGGCGTAGTGCTGCAGATTCTGTAGTGCTTTCTTAGGGCTTGAAGGGCAGATATAAGCGTCCTCTCACAAGTCGTGATTTTATAGGTTTATAAAAAGAAAAACGGTACAGACGAAATATGATATTCCTGTTCGCCGGGCATTTCGTCTGCACCGTTTTTCTTTTATTTACGCTGTGAATGACTTGTGGGAGGACGCTTATACATGCCCAATTTACGCTGTGAATTGCACCACAGAATCTGCAATTTACGTTATGGAACTCACGGTTATGAGATGGATGCCTATGAGGGAATGGCAAAAATCAATCTGCATGCTCAAAGTAAATTAATTATAACTTCTGTAAATCAATTTTAATAGAATGAAGTAGGATTGTAAGTGTAATTATGGTAGAATAATGGTATTAATGAAGTTGATCAATCGTAACTTGTGGGGGTAAAAATGGTATATAATGATTTGGAAAATATGCTAAATGAATACAACTGGGATA
>OGNP01000877.1_pt1 | contig 16473 bp, 14 predicted proteins | sample 1573531 | NCBI WGS metagenome assembly OGNP01 (sample SAMEA2581984, study PRJEB24529) | metagenome | biome: Human gut stool | place: China | collected 2011 | reverse complement strand
GCACAGATTAGGAGCAACTAACGCAACCTAAAAATCTGTGAGCATCTGTGAAATCCGTGGGAGAATATCCTACGCCAGAAATTTCTGTGAATTCTGTGAATTCTGTGGGAGGACTTCAGAGGGTGGCGTGGGTATGGCAGGATGCCATACCCTCCTACGAAAACTCCAACAGATTGCACGGATGTGCACAGATTAGGAGCAACTAACGCAACCTAAAAATCTGTGAGCATCTGTGAAATCCGTGGGAGAATATCCTACGCCAGAAATTTCTGTGAATTCTGTGAATTCTGTGGGAGGATTGGCAGAGGGTGGCGTGGGTATGGCAGGATGCCATACCCTCCTACAAGAAAAATCCGTGGGAGAACACGACCACAGCAAGAAACAACAGCAAAGCAAACAACGCAACAAGATATGATATTGAAATACGACGTTATCGTCATCGGCGGCGGACACGCCGGATGCGAAGCAGCAGCCGCTGCAGCACGCATGGGCGCAAAGACATGCCTCGTGACGATGGATATGAACAAACTGGCGCAGATGAGCTGCAACCCCGCCGTCGGCGGCATCGCCAAAGGACAGATAGTGCGCGAGATAGACGCACTGGGCGGAAGGATGGGACTCGTCACCGATGCCACGTCGATACAGTTCCGTATGCTCAACCGAGGCAAAGGACCAGCGGTGTGGAGCCCGAGAGCGCAGTGCGACCGCGAGAAGTTCATCTGGGAATGGCGCGCGCAACTCGACCGCACCGACAACCTCGACATCTGGCAGGACGAAGCCTGCGAGCTGCTCGTGGAGAACGGCGAGGCGGTGGGCGTGGAGACGGTGTGGGGCGTGACGCTCAGAGCAAAGGCAGTGGTCATCACCGCCGGAACATTCCTCAACGGACTGATGCACGTGGGCAAGCGTAAGGTGCCGGGAGGCAGATGCGCCGAGCCGGCTGTGCTACACTTCACAGAGAGCATCACCCGACACGGCATAACAGCAGCGCGAATGAAGACAGGAACACCGGTGCGCATAGACCGACGCTCGGTGCACTTCGAGGATATGGAGGAACAGCCGGGCGAGACAGACTACCACGGATTCTCGTACATGACCGCGCCAAGACACCTCAAGCAGCTGCCGTGCTGGACGACATATACCAACAAGGAGGTGCACGACACGCTGCGGGCAGCCATCGCCGACTCCCCACTCTACAACGGACAGATACAGTCGACCGGACCGCGCTACTGCCCGTCGATAGAGACGAAGCTGATGACCTTCCCCGACAAGGACCAGCACCCGTTGTTCCTGGAGCCGGAGGGCGAAGACACGAACGAGATGTACCTGAACGGCTTCTCGTCGTCGATGCCGATGGAGGTGCAGATAGAGGCACTGAAGAAGATTCCGGCGTTCCGCGACATACACGTCTACCGACCTGGCTACGCTATAGAGTACGACTACTTCGACCCTACGCAGCTGAAGCCGTCGTTAGAGTCGAAACTCGTCGGCGGACTGTTCTTCGCCGGTCAGGTGAACGGCACGACGGGATATGAGGAGGCTGGCGGACAGGGACTGATGGCTGGCGTGAATGCTGCGCTCTACTGCGGCGGCTCCGACCCGTTCGTCCTGAAACGCGACGAGGCGTATATCGGCGTGCTCATCGACGACCTCACCACGAAGGGCGTGGACGAGCCGTACCGCATGTTCACCTCACGTGCCGAGTACCGCATACTGCTGCGCCAGGACAACGCCGACGCACGTCTCACGGAGAAAGCCTACGACCTGGGCATCGCAACGCGCGAACGCTACGACCACTGGCTGAAGAAGAAGGCGGAGATAGAGCGTATCGTGCGCTACTGCGACCAAACGAACGTGAAACCGCGTGACATCAACGACGCGCTCGAACGCTTCGGAACAACACCGATGCAGTTCGGCACAACGATAGCGGGACTTGTGGCGCGTCCGCAACTGAGCATCGAGCAGATAGCATCCGCACTCCCTACCCTACAGGCTGCGCTGCAGACCGACGACGCACGTCAGGCGGAGATTGTGGAGGCTGCGGAGATACTGATAAAGTACAAGGGATACATCGAACGCGAACGACTCGTGGCTGACAAGATGCACCGCCTGGAGGACATACACATCAAAGGGCACTTCAACTACGCAGAGCTGCACGAGATATCTACCGAGGGCAGACAGAAGCTCACACGCATCAACCCCGAGACACTCGGACAAGCAGCGCGCATCCCCGGCGTGTCGCCCAGCGACATCAACGTACTCTTGGTGCTGATGAAACGATAAGGACGGCTCGCCGTCGCTTCGTTACACGTGAAACATTCAAGTAAACAAACAACAATTAAATATTTGAAAATGAACAACAAACTATTGCTTGACAATCTGCGTTGCATACCAGATTGGCCAAAGAAGGGAGTGAACTTCCGCGACGTTACTACTCTATTCAAGAACAACGAGTGTCTGCAGGAGATCTGCGACGAGATGTACGAGCTGTACAAAGACAAGGGCATCACTAAGATCGTGGGCATCGAGTCGCGCGGCTTCGTAATGTCGTCAGCACTCGCACTGCGCCTCGGTGCCGGCGTTGTATTGTGCCGTAAGCCGGGTAAGCTGCCCTGCGACACCGTACAGGAGAGCTACGCTAAGGAGTATGGCAAGGACACCATCGAGATTCACAAGGATGCCATCGGTGAAGACGACGTAATCTTACTGCACGACGACCTCCTCGCCACAGGCGGAACAATGAAGGCAGCATGCAACCTCGTGAAGAAATTCCACCCGAAGAAGGTTTACGCCAACTTCATCATCGAACTCGTCAACGAAGGTCTCAACGGACGCGAAGGATTCGACGAAGACATCGAAATAACATCGCTTATCAAGATTTAATTCCAGGGGCACACTCTCAGGGGGTGCAGCTGTCTCAGCTGCACCAACAAAACAGTTGGGACTACCGCCTGGTTGGTACCCCTCTTGCTTTAGCTACTACTTGGTTGGTGCAGTGGAGACAAGTGCACCCCCTGAGAACTGCACCAACAAAACAAACAGCATTCTAAAGGGGGTGCAGCTGTCTCAGCTGCACCAACAAAGCAATCCGAGGATCTCCACTTGATTGGTGCACTTTCTACTTGGTTGGTGCAGTGGAGACCACTGCACCCCCTAAAGCCCCCTACAAAAGGCTATGGCTCGCGCCATAGCCTTTTAAGTTCCACGTGAAACAAACAATAGCAAAACACTTAGTTTCAAGCAAGTTATATGACAAAGGAAGAAAACGAAAAGCGCATTGAGCGGTTGAAGAACATCGTGCTGAACATGCCCGACAAGCCGGGCAGCTATCAGTTCTACGATGCCGACCACACTATAATATATGTAGGCAAGGCGAAGCGCTTGAAGCAGCGTGTGTCGAGCTATTTCCATAAAGAGGTGGACAGGTTCAAGACAAAGGTGCTTGTGTCGAAAATTGAGGACATAAGCTACACGGTGGTGAACACCGAAGAGGATGCCCTGCTACTCGAAAACAGTCTCATCAAGAAGTACAACCCGCGCTACAACGTGCTACTGAAAGACGGCAAGACATACCCGAGCATTTGCATCACGAACGAGTATCTGCCACGTGTGTTCAAGACACGACAGGTAAACAAGCGATACGGCACATTCTTCGGTCCCTACTCGCACACAGGTAGCATGTTCGCCGTGCTGGAGTTGATACACAAACTATACAAGCCGCGCACGTGCCGCCAGATAATAACGAAGGAAGGCATCGAACAGGGCAAGTACAAGCCGTGCTTGGAGTATCACATACACAACTGCAAAGCACCGTGCTGCGGAAAGCAGTCGCTGGAGGATTACCAGGCGGCGATAGCGCAGGCAAGGGAGATTTTGAAGGGCAACACGCGCCAACTCTCGCAGCATGTGTTCGAACAGATGCAGCAGAAAGCAGCCGAACTGAAGTTTGAGGAGGCGGAAGAGCTGAAGCAGAAGTACCTGCTTATAGAGAATTTCTGTGCCAAAAGTGAGGTTGTGAGCCATACCATCGCTGACGTGGACGTGTTCACCATCGTGGACGACGACACCAACCGCACGGCGTTCATCAACTATATACACGTGAAGAATGGAGCCGTAAACCAGAGTTTCACCTTCGAATACAAGCGCAAGCTCGATGAAACCGACCAGGAGCTGCTGCTAACTGCTATTCCGGAAATTAGGGAGAGGTTCAAGAGCAAGGCGAAGGAGATCATCGTGCCATTCGAGATGGAGTGGACACTGAACGATGCGCAGTTCTTCGTGCCGCAGCGAGGCGACAAGAAACACCTACTGGAGTTGGGCGAGATGAACTGCAAGCAGTATAAGTTCGACCGCTTGAAGCAGACCGAGAAGCTCAACCCCGAGCAGAAACAGACACGCCTAATGAAGGAATTGCAGCAGAAACTGCAGCTCGAGAAACTACCTTATCATATAGAATGCTTCGACAACTCTAACATATCGGGCACGGATGCGGTGGCTGGTTGCGTAGTGTTCAAGGGCATGAAACCGTCGAAAAAGGACTATCGCAAGTATAACATAAAGACCGTCGTGGGCCCGGACGACTATGCCTCGATGCAGGAGGTGGTTAGGCGCCGCTATTCGCGCATGATTGAGGAGGGTGCTACCCTGCCCGACCTTATCATCACCGACGGTGGATTGGGACAGATGAGCGTCGTGAGAGAGGTTGTGGAGGGCGAATTGGGACTTAATATACCTATCGCCGGACTCGCCAAAGACAACCGCCACCGCACAAACGAGCTGCTCTACGGCAATCCGCCGCAGACCATCGCACTGAAGACCAACTCCGAACTGTTCCATGTTCTGACGCAGATACAGGACGAGGTGCACCGCTATGCCATACAGTTCCACCGCGACAAGCGATCAAAGCACGCCCTGCACAGCGAATTGGACGATATAAAGGGCATCGGTCCGGCAACACGCGACGCACTTCTGAAGGCGTTCAAGAGCGTGAAACGTGTGCGTGAGGCAAGCCAAGAGGAGCTCGCAGCAACGGTCGGCACAGCAAAAGCAAAGCTTATTGCAGCGCATTTCGGCAAATAAATACCGTTTTCTCAAGTATTTATATTAACTTTGTGGAAAATAATCAAACAACTTTGCAGAGCCGAGAACCGCTCAGCAAACAATAACAATACCACTCTATCGGAGACAAGAAATGAGAACAGTAATACAGCGCGTGCAACACGCATCAGTAACCATTGACAGCAGCATCAAATCATCTATCGGAAACGGACTCCTTCTGCTACTCGGCGTGGAGGAAGCCGACACGTCTGAGGACGTAGACTGGCTCGTGAAGAAGGTGGCAGCACTACGCATCTTCGACGACGAGAACGGCGTTATGAACCGTTCGCTCGTAGATGTAGGGGGCGAGGCGTTGGTGGTTAGCCAGTTTACGCTCTACGCTTCATACAAAAAGGGCAACCGACCATCGTGGTTCCGCGCGGCTCGTCACGAGATATCCGTGCCGCTTTACGAGGAATTCTGCCGCAAACTGAGCGATGCTATCGGCAAGCAGGTGGGAACGGGTGAGTTCGGAGCAGACATGAAGGTGGAACTTCTTAACGACGGCCCCGTGACCATCTGCATGGACACGAAGAACAAGGAATAGACTATTAAGAATTCCGTATTTGTTTCATCGCGACAATCACCATTTTGCTTGTATATTCACTATACATGAAGCTTATGGGACAGTCGTTGGAGATATAACATCACACATAACGATATGACAATAAAGGAAGCACAAGAGGCGGTAGATAGTTGGATAAAGAAGTACGGCGTGCGCTATTTCTCCGAACTAACCAACATGGCTTGCCTCACTGAAGAGGTGGGCGAACTGGCTCGCATCATGGCTCGTCGCTACGGCGACCAGAGCTTCAAAGAGGGCGAATCGCACGATCCGTCCGAAGAAATGGCGGATATTCTGTGGGTGCTCATCTGCCTGGCTAATCAGACCGGCGTAGACCTCACAGAGGCGCTGCAGAAGAGCTTCGAGAAAAAGACAAAACGCGACCACGACCGCCATAAGAACAACCACAAGCTAAAGCAATAAAAGCAACCTCTACCCAAGACTTAGTAAGGCATAGAAAGGCTTAGAAAGGCTTAGAAATAAAGACAACAACAAACCAAAACATATTAACAACAATGGGAATCATTAAAGACGTTATCCTCCACGACCAGGAGGCAAAGAAGCAGGAGCCGAGCAAGTACGACGAGGCTCTCGCAAAGTACAACACCGACCTCGACGACAACGCTGTTCGCGAGGCTGTACGCAAGATTATCGCTGAGAAAGTGCCGCAGAACGACACAGAGGAAGTGAAGAAGTTCCTCTTCGGCAGCATTGAGCTTACAACCCTGAAGACCACCGACTCTGAGACAAGCGTACTCGCCTTCACAGAGCGCGTGAACGACTTCGACAACGAGTATCCAGAACTGCCCCACGTGGCTACCATCTGCGTATATCCGTGCTTCGCAAAGACCGTTGCAGAGTCTTTGGAGGTAGACGGCGTAGAGATTGCTTGCGTTAGCGGCTCATTCCCTTCTTCTCAGGCTCGTATCGAGGTGAAGGTGGCTGAAGCATCGCTCGCTGTGGCTGACGGTGCTACAGAGATCGACATCGTAATGCCGGTGGGCAAGTTCCTCTCGGGCGACTACGAGGGCGTTTGCGACGAGATTTCGGAGCAGAAGGCTGCTTGCGGTGAGGACGTAGCCATGAAGGTTATCCTCGAGACTGGCGCTATCAAGACCGCTTCTAACATCAAGAAGGCGTCAATCCTCGCCATGTACGCCGGTGCTGACTACATCAAGACTTCTACCGGCAAGTTGGAGCCTGCCGCTACTCCGGAGGCTGCATACGTAATGTGTCAGGCTATCAAGGAGTACTACGAGCAGACTGGCATACAGATTGGTTTCAAGCCTGCTGGCGGCATCAACACGGTTATGGATGCCATCACCTACTACACCATCGTGAAGGAGGTTCTGGGCGAGAAGTGGCTCACCAACAAGTGGCTCCGCCTCGGCACATCACGCCTCGCAAACATGCTCCTCAGCGAGCTGAAGGGCGAACAGATTAAGTTCTTCTAAGACCTGCTTTTGGCGGCTTCTGGCGGCTGCTTCTGGCGACGTTTAAGCCGAACTAAGCCTTCTTAGGCCTCTCTAAGAAATAGGCCGAACTAAGCCTTCTTAAGCCTTACTACGCCGTGGCTTAAAGAGGCTTAGAAAGGCTTAGTTCGGCTTAGTCCCAAGAAGGCTTAGTTCGGCTTAGCCCCAAGAAGGTTTAGAAAGGGCTACTCCCCAAAAAGCTCCCCCAAAAAACTATCCTACCAACCCTTAAAACCTACAACCTTATGCCTACCCCACAACCATTTCTTCCTCATGGTGGTTCCTACAAAAACCTCATTGCCTATCAAAAGGCGGAGTGTGTGTATGATGTCACATTCTATTTTGCTCACCACTACCTTGAAAAGGGCGACCGCACAATCGACCAGATGGTGCAGGCGGCTCGATCGGGTAAACAGAATATAGCAGAAGGTGCTGCAGCAGGCAACACATCAAAAGAGACGGAGATAAAGCTAACGAATGTGGCAAAGGCGAGTCTACAAGAACTGCTTGTAGACTACGAAGACTTCCTTCGTGTAAGAGGGTTGAAACAATGGCAACCTGACGACGCACGTCTTGCGCAAACAAAACGTGCCTGCGCAGCTCATAATGATAGTGAATACTATCGGAAGGCGATGCCGGAGCGGTCTGCCGAGACAATAGCCAACATCGCCATCACGCTTATTCACCAAACCGATTGGCTACTGAATAAGCTGATAGAGAAGCTGGAGATACAGTTTGTGGAGAATGGTGGCGTTAAGGAACAAATGACGAAAGCCAGAAAGGAATATAGAGGGTACTAAGGTGCTCTTAGCCTCTTTAGGGATAGGCCGAACTAAGCCTTCTTAGGCCTCACAAAGAAACTAAGCCTCACTAAGCCTTCTTAGGGCTAACTAAGAATAGGCCTTACTAAGCCTTCTTAGGCCTTTCTAAGCCAAGGCGTAGAGAGGCTTAGAAAGGCTTAGTTCGGCTTAAACACTGCCAGTAATCGGCTTAAACGCTACCAGAAATTCGGCTTAAATGCTGCCAGAAGATTCTACTTCGTGCGCTTGATTACAAAGTCGAGGTAAGCTTGGAGGGCTTCCTTAACATCCTGCTGCTTCACGCGCTCATCTATGAAGCACTGAGCCTGGGCGTGGAACTCCCACATGCGGCGCTCAGCATACTCGATACCGCCTTTTTCCTTGGTATAGGCAACCAATTTTGCGATTTCATCGCTGCTCACGGTGCGTGCTTTCACCTTAAGAGCAAGGTCGCACATCGACTCATCACCACCATTATTCACAGCATAGATGACGGGGAGCGTGAGCTTTCCTTCAGCCATGTCATTGCCCGTAGGCTTGCCTATCTCGGGCGAGTCGTAATAGTCGAAGATGTCGTCGCGTATCTGGAAGGTGATGCCGAGGTTCTGTCCGAAGAGCTTTGCAGCCTCCACGTCCTCCTCAGAAGCACCAGACGAGAGCGCACCGATACCTGCGCACGCCTCGAACAGCGCGGCTGTCTTCTGCTTGATCACGTCATAGTAGACATCCTCCGAGATGTCCTTGCGTCCGATGTTGGAGAGTTGGAGTATCTCGCCGTCGGAGAGCGTGCGTCCGAGCTCAGCCAAGTAGGTCACAATCTGCTCCGAATGGGTGCGGGCGACGCAAAGCAGGGCGGTAGAAAGGATGTAATCGCCCACGAGCACCGCCACCTTATTATCGTAAGTAGCGTTGACAGATGCCTGACCGCGGCGTTCCTCGCTCTCGGCCACCACATCGTCGTGCACGAGCGAAGCCGTGTGAAGCAGCTCGAGACCGACGGCAGCGTTCTGCGTAGAAAGGTTTATCTGTCCGAAGTTTTTCGCCATGAGCAGTATGAGCATAGGGCGCATACGCTTGCCTGCACGCTTGCGGATGTGCTCGAGCGCAGAACCGAGCAACCCGTCCTCGTGCGAGAGCGACTGGTTGAAAAGACTGATGAAATCGGCGAGTTCCGCCTCTACCGGGTGTTTTATGATTGACAGATAATCCATTGTATTATAATATTTCGTACAAAGTTACGGAATTTGCCGTTATTAGTGACATTTTTTTTGTAATTTTACAACTAATATTAGTTAATGAGTTGACGAGTGACGAGTTGACGAGGAGACAAGTTGACGAGGAGATATCTCACCACCTCACCATAACACCATAACACCACCTCAACATAACACCATCACATCTATGAACAAACTTTTCCTGCTTGACGCTTACGCACTAATTTATCGTGCCTACTATGCGTTTATAAAGAACCCACGTATCAACTCGAAGGGCATGAACACCTCAGCTGTTATGGGCTTCGTGAACACTCTCAACGAGATACTCACCAAGGAGCAGCCCACGCACATCGGTGTGGCGTTCGACCACGGCAAGACATTCCGCGACGAGGCATTCCCTGCGTACAAGGCGCAGCGCGAAGCCACGCCGGAGGACATACGTGCCTCCGTACCCATCATCAAGGACATCATCACGGCGATGCACATCCCCGTGCTCCAGGCGGACGGCTTCGAGGCAGACGACGTAATCGGCACGCTTGCCACGAAGGCTGGCGAAGCCGGTGTGCAGACCTATATGCTCACGCCCGACAAAGACTACGGTCAGCTGGTGCGCGACAATGTCTTCATCTTCCGCCCACGTCACGGCGGAGGCTACGAGACGATGGGACCGAAGGAGGTGTGCGAGAAGTACGAGCTCGACTCCCCTACTCAAGTGATAGACCTATTGGCACTGATGGGCGACTCCGCCGACAACTTCCCCGGATGCCCCGGCGTGGGTCCGAAGACTGCCACCAAGCTCATCGCCGAGTTCGGAAGCATCGACTCCATACTCGAGAACTCTGCAAAGATAAAGGGCAAATTGCGCGAGAAGGTGGAGGGAGCCGTTGACGATATACGCATGTCGAAGTTCCTCGCCACCATCCGCACCGACGTTCCTATCGACCTCGACCTCGACGCATTGAAGATTCAGGAGCCAGACACGGCACGCCTCACCGAAATCTTCACCGAACTGGAGTTTAAGAGTCTGTTGGACAAATTCGTAAAGAAGTCTCAACAACCGCAAAAAACTGTTAATTTACAACTCGATTTATTTGCCGAAAATCCGACCGAGGATGCAGTTGGTTCAGAATTTTCAAGCTATGAAGGCTCAAAAAGTGCCCCTTGTGAGTACCAACTCGTTGAAACAGAAGAAGATGCGCTGAAAATTTACGAAAAATTTAGTTCATCCAAAATTCTCGTTTTAGAAACGAAGACCACCTCAACTAACGCCATCGACGCAAAATTGGTGGGTTTGAACTTCGCAATAGAGGAAGGAAAGGTGGTTCAAGTCACAATCCCTAACGAACGTGAAAAAGCGGAAAGAATTGTAAATATCTTCAAACCACTGTACGAGAGTAGCGAAATCCTAAAGGTAGGACAAAACATCAAGTACGACATGGAGGTGCTGATGAACTACGGAGTGCGCCTCGCCACACCTATATTCGACACCATGCTCGCCCACTATGTGTTGCAACCAGAACAGAAGCACAACACAGAAACCATCGCCGAGACGCTACACCAATACAACGTGCTGAAGCCACGACTGAAGGAGACTGGTGTCGAGGATCTGTTCTACAACATCGAGATGCCACTTGTGCCGGTGCTCGCCGAGATGGAGATGACTGGCGTGCGCCTCGACACCGACGCCCTCGCCGAGACATCGAAGGTGCTCACCGAGCGTATGCACCAAATAGAGCAGAACATATACGGGCTCGCCGGACACGAGTTCAACATCGCCTCGCCGAAGCAGGTGGGCGAGGTGCTGTTCGGCGAGATGAAGATTGTGGAGAAGCCGAAGAAGACCAAGACCGGACAGTACGTCACATCCGAAGAGGTGCTGCAGCAGTTGCGCTCAAAGGCTCCCATCGTCGACCATATCCTCGAGCACCGCGGACTGAAGAAGCTGCTCGGCACATACGTCGACGCGCTGCCCAAGCTCATCAACCCACGCACCGGACACATACACACCACGTTCAACCAAGCCGTCACGGCAACGGGTCGCCTCTCCTCCTCCAACCCCAACCTGCAGAACATTCCCGTGCGTGGCGAGGACGGCAAGGAGATACGCAAGTGCTTCATACCAGAGCCAGGACAGCTGTTCTTCTCTGCCGACTACTCGCAGATTGAGCTGCGCGTGATGGCGCATCTCTCGGGCGACGAGAACATGATTGAGGCGTTCCGCGAGGGCTACGACATACACGCTGCCACCGCTGCACGCATATATAAAGAGGACATTAACAGCGTGTCGCGCGACCAGCGCACAAAGGCGAAACGCGCCAACTTTGGCATCATTTACGGCATCACCGTCTTTGGTCTCGCCGAGCGACTCGACATCTCGCGCGACGAGGCGAAGCAGCTCATCGAGGGCTACTTCAACACCTTCCCCGGTGTGCACGCCTACATGGAGAAGGCGAAGGAGACGGCACGCGAACACGGCTACGCCGAGACGTTCTTCCACCGCCGCCGCTACCTTCCCGATATCACATCGCACAACGCCACCGTGCGCAACTTTGCCGAGCGCAACGCCATCAATGCGCCGATACAAGGCTCGGCTGCCGACATCATAAAGATTGCGATGGTGCGCATCTACGAGCGCTTCAAGCGCGAGGGAATACGCTCAAAGATGATTCTGCAGGTGCACGACGAACTCAACTTCTCCGTCCTACCGGAGGAGAAGGAGCGTGTAGAAAAGATTGTTATCGAAGAGATGCAGAACGCCTATCCGCTGCATGTGCCGCTCGTGGCTGACTCCGGTTGGGGCGAGAACTGGCTCGAAGCGCATTAAGGCGAGCAGTTGTAGGAGGGTATGGCATCCCTGCCATACCCACGCACCCCAACATAACCTCTTATGGTTAGCGCGGTTGGTGCAGTTCTTGCGCAGTTGGTGCACTTCCAGGGGGTGCAGCAGTCTCTGCTGCACCAACAAAGTAAATGGTGCAGTTCTTGCGCGGTTGGTGCCTTCCAGGGGGTGCAGCAGTCTCTGCTGCACCAACAAAGTAAATGGTGCATTTCTGCGCGGTTGGTGCAGTTTTTACTCTATTGGTGCACTTGAGACAAGTGCACCCCCTAAAAAAAATCCCAACAGAGGCGAACCTCCGTTGGGATTTTCATTTATATGTGTTTTCAGATATTTACTTAACAATCACCTTCTTAGATGTGCCATCGCTCATCTTAACAACGTTGATGCCTTTCTGAGGAGCAGAGAGCTTCTTGCCGTCGAGAGAGTAGTACTGCTTCTCATAAGCCTTGCCTGAAGCATCTACACCAAGGATAGCAGTCTCACCATTCGGGGTTCTTACTATAACCTGAACACAGAGGGCATAAGGAAAAGCTGAAGCATCTGAATATTGATACCAACCTTGTTTCTCACCAAATGTTCCAAACACAAGGAAAGGAGCATTTCCGCTGTTTGGATATGGGAATTCCTCATCGTCACCAAACTTACCAACTAAGAACGGAGCAGCTGCAAGATTCTCATCATCATTATTTGTATCTTGAACATACATAAAACCATAACGCAAAGCTATTGTTTTATCTGAAAGTTCAAATGGTGCATCGAAATATGTTTCATTCCAGTTTGCTGTCAGCTGCTGATCATTAACTACACAAAGTTCATAATCGCCTTCATTCAACAGCTTTTCAGCAGCCAAAAGATCCTCCTGTTTCCCACTTTCAGGCATACCCCAAACATATACACCAACAGGAGTTTCTTTAGTATTTTCACCCAAAGAACCCAAGAGAAGATAACGGATACCAATAACATTATAACCATACCAACTTTCGTCAAGCATCAGCTGAGAAGCAGCACTTGTAGCATCAGGCACCTGTGGCCATCCAATATTTCCAACAGGAGTTGCAGAAGCAGGGAATCCCAGCAATTTATCACCTTCCTTTAACTTCTTCATACCGTTAGTCTTTGGCGCAGCTACCTGCTCAAACTTATTAAAACGGCTATCTACATTTGCCTCACCTGCAACAGTAAGGTCCAACTTCTGTGCCGAAGCACCAGTTGCGAGCAGCAACATAGCTGCCATAGAGAGTAAAGTTTTCTTCATAGTCATTTATTTTTTAATTTATCTACCGCAAAAGTACAAAATTAATTGTAAATCGCTAATGTTTTGCAAGAATATTTTAAAAAATTCAATCAACTTGGCTATTTATACTATTAATTTGCAAGAAAACCACGAATGGCGTGCCTTATGTGCAAGACTTTCTGTAACTTTGCAATCACGAAATAATACATTATTAATAATATATATATGGCAATTCATCCTCTTTGGACCGACGACTACTGGCTGCTCATCATGCAGCTCTACCAGAAGAGTCCGGCAGGCGTTAAGTCGGAGTACTCGCGTTCGGTAGTGGAGTTGGCACTCGAACTGCACATACCGCCAAAGACTCTGCAGGAGCAGATGGAGGCACTGAAAGAGCGCACCACTCCCTCGCTGCAACGCCTATGGGACACGTACGCCGACAACCCACGCCGCTTGTCGCGCGATGTGAAGCGCCTCAGACAGATGACGGGCTTCGGAGCAGGCAGCACCTTCTACAACGGCATTGACCTGACACAGCCCTTCGAGCACGACTATCTGCCCGTAGCACCCACAGAGAAGCTAACGCCGGTGATGCTCACCATTATCCTTTGCCTCTACTTCCAGCTGATGACCAACACCATGGTCAGCGAGACACCCGAGGTGCAGGACACGGCACACCTCATGGGGCTGAAGCCCAAAGAGGTGGTAGAGGTGCTGAAGATATACCAAACATTCGCCCCCATACTAAAGCGCGAGCCACTACCCCACTCGCCACTCAACGACGAGGCGCAACGCCTATGGCAGAAGTATAGCAACGAGGCACCCGAGGTGCTGACAACAACGGCGGAGAGGCTAAAGGAGTACTTCAAAGGCTGCGAAGGCGGCGTCTAAGCCGAAGGAAGGCGGCGCTTAAGCCGAACTAAGCCTTTCTAAGCCTCTTTACGCCTTGGCTTAGAAAGGCCTAAAAAGGCTTAATTCGGCTTACTACCCCAAGGCTTAGAAAGGCCTAAAAAGGCTTAGCTCGGCTTACTACCCCAAGGCTTAGAAAAAAAGAAGAAAAACGATGAAACTAATACAAACCCAGGAACAAAAGCTGCAGCAGGTGCAGCGTCTGTCGCAACAACAGATGCTGCAGGTGCACATGCTCGAGATGCCGCTCACCGAACTCGAAGAGAACGTGAACGCGGAGCTCGACGACAACCCTGCCCTCGTGAAAGCCGACGAAGAAATCTTCGACAACGACAGCACAGACAGCTCCACATACACACCCTCTGCCGACCACGACAGCAGCGACAACAGCAGCGACATCGACGACGAGAAGAGCGAGGCTGACGCCTTCGCTGCACATACGGAGCGCGAGGAACGCGAGTCGGCACTGAACAACGCACTCGACCGCATGACGGGCTCCGACGAGGACATGCCGACAGCTGCCTACACCGGAGCATCCGGCGCCGACTCCGCCGACTACGAGGAGATGGTGTACGGCGACACACGCTCGTTCTACGACAAACTGAAGGAGCAGATGGGCGAGATAGACCTCTCTGAAACCGACGAGCAGATAATGGAATACGTCATCGGCTCGCTCGATAGCGACGGACTGCTGCGCAAGGACAGCCAGTCGATATGCGACGAGCTGACCATCTACCATGGCATCTACTGCGAGGTGAGCGACATCGACCGCATCATCGGCATCTTGCAGACCTTCGACCCTGCCGGTATCGGCGCACACTCGCTGCAGGAGTGTCTGCTGCTACAGATAGAACGCCGCCCCGACGACCAGCTGAAACCACTTATGAGAGCCGTCATCAGCGAACACTTCGACGAGTTCACGAAGAAACACTTCGACAAGATTGGCTCGCTGCTCGCCATCGACGAGTACACCAACAAGCGCGTCTGCGACGAACTACGCCGACTGAACCCCAAGCCCGGAGCATCGCTCGGCGAGACAGAAGGCAGAAACGTGCAACAGATAACGCCCGACTTCATCGTCGACACCGACGACAACGGCAACATCTCGTTCTATATTAATAATGGTAACATACCCGAGCTGCGTGTCTCGTCGTCGTTCAGCGAACTCATGGAGACCTATCGCAACAACAAGGATACCATGTCGCGACGCGAAAAGGAGGCTCTGCTCTACGCCAAACAGAAGGTGGAACGCGCTATGGGCTACATCGAAGCCATAAAGCAACGCTACCGCACGCTCACACTCACCATGCAAGCCATCATCGACTGGCAGCGCAAGTTCTTCCAGGACGGCGACGAGGCTGACCTCAAGCCGATGATTCTGAAGAACATAGCCGACCGCACGGGACTCGACATAAGCACCATCTCGCGCGTGAGCAACGTGAAGTACGCACAGACCAACTGGGGCACATTCCCCCTGCGCTTCTTCTTCAGCGACGGCTACACCACCGACGACGGCGAAGAGATGTCGACACGCAAGATTAAGCTCGCACTGAAGGACCTTGTGAGCAAAGAGAACAAGACAAAACCACTCAGCGACGACGCCCTCAGAGCGGCACTCGCAAAACTCGGCTACCCTATCGCACGACGCACCGTAGCGAAGTATCGCGAACAATTGGGCATACCCGTAGCAAGGCTTAGGAAGAATTAAACAATGAAAGAAAAGAACATAATCCTCGTAGCCCGCGTTCTCAGCGCGGTGTTCACCCCGTTCTATCTATCGTTTGTCGGTATGACGGTACTCTTCACGTTCAGCTATCTCAGCCAGATGCCGTGGGGGTACAAGCTCAGTGTGCTCGCAATGGTGTACTTTTTCACCATCCTCATGCCCACCCTGCTCATAAAACTCTACCGCAACTATCACGGCTGGACACTCATACAGCTCAGCCGTAAGGAGCGCCGCGTGGTGCCCTACCTGCTCTCCATCGTGAGCTACTACGCCTGCTTCTACGTGATGCGCCTGTACAACATACCCCACTTCATGGGCAACATACTCATGGCGGCACTCGTGATACAGATAGTATGCTCGCTCATCAACGTGTGGTGGAAGGTGTCTACACACACCGCAGCCATCGGGGGCGTGGTTGGCGCACTGCTCGCCTTCTCGTTCATCTTCATGTTCAACCCCATCTCGTGGCTATGCCTCACCCTCGTGCTCGCCGGACTCGTCGGCACCAGCCGCATCATACTGCGCCAGCACACTCTCGCACAAGTGACTGCCGGCTTCGGCGTAGGCGTGGTTATCGCCTTTGCTGTGATATTGGGACTGTAGCCCCTCCCAACCCT
>OGNP01000857.1_pt1 | contig 16841 bp, 7 predicted proteins | sample 1573531 | NCBI WGS metagenome assembly OGNP01 (sample SAMEA2581984, study PRJEB24529) | metagenome | biome: Human gut stool | place: China | collected 2011 | reverse complement strand
TATCATAGACTGTTACATCTTCTTTTGCATTTGATGTATATGTCTTCTTATAAGTTCTGTCATCTACCTTTGTGAAGCCTTCTATTGACCGTACATCTTCATCGGTTGTAAGTGTTACCTCTACATTTCCATTAGTCAGCTCTTTAGTACTGTATGTAGCTGTAACCTCTGGTGCTGTCCTGTCAATATTAGAAATATCTACTGTTACTACTGTCTTGTTTCCTGCTATATCATAGACATCTACGCTTTCATTAGCATTGGCTGTATATACCTTACGATATTCCCTGTCAGTTACTTTATCATATCCAGCAACAGCCTGAATATCTTCATCAGCAACAAGTGTAACCGTAACATCTTTATTTGTTAATTTTTTTGTAGAATAGTATGTTTCCACTTCAGGCGCACTAACATCTGTTACATCATATACAATTTTTGCCGAATATTTGTAACCATGACAATGATATCCTATATCTGCTTTAGCTGTTGCTACATTCTTATCAATAATAACACTTTTACCATCTTCTGAAAATTTACAACCATCTAATCTCACTACAGTTGAGAAATTCAAATTCTTTTCAAGCTGTTCTGTATATACAAATGATGTATTATCATATATTGCATCTAATACAATCTGAGGCAGCTCAACTGTATCCTCTGAATTGGCTTTAAGATTATATACCTGATTATTAATTTTTAACCACGTCTGGTTATTAGTATATTTTTCCTGAAGTAACGAAAAATCTGTAATACTGTTTTCTGTTAAATCAAGTGCCTGAAGATTAGAAACTATTGGTTCTAATGCTTTTATGTCTGTTATGCCACAACCTGCTGCATATAAGTTCCTAAGCTTGGTAAGATTTCCAAGTGCAGAGATATTTCCGTTAATTGGAACTCCCCCTAGAGTATCTCTTCCAAGATATAAAGTTTCAAGATTAGTAAGATTTCCAAGTGCAGAGATATCTGTTACCAGATTACAACGAATAGATAAAAATTCTAAATCTGTCAACTCTGAAAGTGGTGTAATATCTGCAATATTATTATTATCTAAATATAATGTCTGAAGCTTTGTAAGTTTAGTAATTGAAGATATATCCGATATATCATTTCCCTCATAATTGAGATAACCAAGTTCTAATGATGTCAACCCTGTAAGCTTATCAGTTATGTAGTTAAATCCTTCATTGTCTATACCACATGCTTCAAGACTTAATGTTTTCAGGTTAGTCAGATTACCAATTGCTGATAAATCAAGATGCTTTGGACTTTCTATTTTTAATGATGTCAGATTAGTGAGTCCGGCAATATCATCTACACTTGAAGCATGTGTTCCACGTATTTCAAGTTTTGTAAGTCCTGTAAGTCCTTTTAATGGTGACAGATCAGAAAAAGTGCCTTCTGGTACTTGTCCATCATTGTAATATGAATCCCAGATAATCAGCTCTGTAAGACCTGTAAAGTTCTCAAGCCCTGATATGTCTTTTATGAACTCATACTTACCATATGGTGCCTTTATTCTAAGTGACTTTACAGACTTAATATCTTCTTCATTCATAGTAATCTGCATCTTGTCATCATCGGTAGTAATATCCATATTACTTAAATTACTTACCACCTGTTCATACACTATTGAGTCCTTAAATGTTATTGTTACTTTGTTGGCTGCATACGCAGTCTGTGATGACATACACAATGTAAACACCATCACCAGTGCCAACACAAGCACTGAAATTCTTTTTATTGCTTTCACAAAATTCCCCTCCTTTAAATTGTAAAATTCATATTGATTTTATACCTATTGTATACATATGTCAAATTATTTTATTAACAACTCTTTATAATATAAAGAAATCAGGGATTCCAGTTATATTTAATAACCGAAATCCCTGATTTTTTATATTAATATTCTTTATTATTCTATCATCTTAGAAAAGGCTCTTAACAGTGTTAACTACATTCTCTACAGTGAATCCGAAATGCTCGAATAACTGGTTAGCCGGACCTGAAGCTCCGAAGCCCTTCATGCAGATAACCTTTCCGTCAAGTCCTACATATCTGTACCAGCCGAAGTCTGAAAGTGCCTCAACTGCAACTCTCTTTCTTACACTCTTAGGAAGAACTGATTCCTTGTATTCCTCTGACTGCTTCTCGAATACATCCATAGATGGCATACTAACTACTCTTACATCTATTCCTGCATTCTTAAGCTCTGCCTTTGCAGATACAGCCAGGTTAACTTCAGAACCACTTGCAATAATAATTCCATCTGGAGTCTCTTTATCAGAATCCTCAAGAATATATGCTCCCTTAAGTGCTTCCTTTGATGAGCCAGCCATCTGTGGAAGGTTCTGTCTTGTAAGAACTAAAGCTGTTGGCTCGTTCTTAGATTCAATAGCATATTCCCATGCAAGTGCTGTCTCTGTTCTGTCACATGGTCTGAATACTGTGAAGTCCGGCATAGAACGGAATGCTGCAAGCTGCTCGATTGGTTCATGTGTAGGTCCATCCTCACCAACTCCGATACTGTCATGTGTAAATACATATATAAGTGGCAGCTTCATAAGTGATGTAAGTCTTGCCATTGGCTTTGTGTAATCACTAAATACGAAGAATGTTGCAACGAATGGTCTTAATCCACCATGAAGTGCAAGTCCGTTGCCAATTGCTGCCATAGCCTGTTCTCTTACGCCAAAGTGAAGGTTAGTTCCTGCATAATTCTCCTTAGAGAAATCTCCTGCATCCTTCATATTAGTCTTATTAGATGGTGCTAAATCTGCTGAACCACCGATAAGGTTAGGCATTACATTCTTAATCATGTTAAGAATTGTTCCACTTGAACTTCTTGTTGCTTCTGCCTTCTCTGGCTTTGCAAGGTATTCCTCAGAATTGAATAAATCGGACATATCACATCCATTGTAATATTTATCCCAGAGTTCCTTCATCTCAGGGAACTTCTCACAATATTCAGCAAAAAGCTTATTCCATTCTTCTTCCGGTTCAGCCATTCTTGCAGCTATCTCTTTATAATGATCATATACTTCCTGTGGTACTTCAAAATCACCCTTGCATGGCCAGCTAAGATTTTCCTTAAGTGCTGCAACATTATCAATACCAAGAGGCTCGCCGTGTGCGCTTGCCTTACCCTGCTTTGCAGGACAGCCGTATCCGATAAGTGTATTAACTTTGATAAGTGAAGGTCTTTCCTTATCAGCCTTAGCCTCCTCAATAGCCTTGCCGATTGCTTCAATATCATTGCCATCAGCAACCTCGATTGTCTGGAAGCCAAATGCTTCGAATCTCTTCATTACATTTTCAGTAAATGCAATATCTGTGCTTCCCTCAATTGATATATTGTTAGAATCGTAGAATACAATAAGCTTTGAAAGACCTAATGTTCCTGCAAGTGAGAAACACTCTGATGAAATACCTTCCATCATACAGCCGTCTCCACCAAGTACATATGTGTAATGGTCAACTACATTGTATCCTTCCTTATTAAATACAGATGCAAGATGTGCTTCTGCCATAGCCATACCTACTGCCATAGCCATACCCTGTCCAAGAGGTCCTGTTGTTGCTTCAACACCAACTGTATGACCATACTCTGGATGTCCAGGTGTCTTAGAACCCATCTGTCTGAAATTCTTCACATCATCTAATGAAAGATTACCAATTCCAAGTAAATGGAACAATGAATAAAGAAGCATTGAACCATGTCCGCCAGAAAGAACGAATCTGTCTCTGTTCTCCCACTTAGGATCAGCCGGATTGTAATTCATATGGTTAGTCCACAATTCATAAGCTGTTGGTGCAGTTCCAAGCGGAAGTCCAGGATGTCCTGAATTAGCCTTCTGGATTGCATCTGCTGACAATACCCTGATTGCATTAATTGACATTTCATCGATGTTAGTCATAGTTTCCTCCCTGTGTAAGCACATCTGTGCATAATATTATAAGTTATCTGTCTTTAAAATCTGCCTCTGTCAAGAATATAACATCACCATTCTCGCTTCTCTTCTTCTTAAGTCCACCAAAGAATCTTCTTGATGCTCTTCTTTCAGAGTTGACAATTGCCTGATTGATTATTTCCTTGATATCATCAAGTTTAATATTATCATTCACATTATGAAGTTTGTCAATCTTAAGATACAGTTCCAGTAATGCATCATCATCAACCTCATACTGTCTCTTTCTTGCGAATCTCTTCGCCATCTCAACAAGCTCATTAACTGTGTACTGCTTAAGAACAATTCTGTGATTGAATGTCTTGGTAAGCTCAGGATTAAAGTTGATAAGAACATTCATGTCTGTATCTGAATCTTCAAATATGACAATCATTCTTCCTGTATCCTGTTCAAGACAGTTAAGCAGTTCATTAATTCTCTTAGGCTGGATTGTTCCTGCGCCTTCAACGATAAGAGCTGTTCCCTTAAGTCTTCCCATTGCCTTGGCAATACCTCTCTGGTTAATACTCTCTCCTGATGTCTTAGCAATCTTCTTTGGCTGGTCTGGATATAAAGTATTAATAGCTCTTATTATAGTTCTTGCAAGGTCTGTCTTATCAGAACTTGAATTACCAGAAATAAGAATATTTCCTGATGCTGATGAATTCATCTGCATTTCATCGTCAATTGTATCGAAAAGATCAGCTAACTGTTCCTCAAGTCCTGGCATATCTCTGTACTTTCTGAATATCTTTGCCAGCTCCCCTGTAAGCTTCTTCTCTATCTGCTCGGTTTCTTCAATCTCTTCTTCCATAGTCAATGGCTGTTCTTCTTCCTGTCTGGTGAATGGAATTACTGTTTCTTCCGGCTCAACACCTGCAGCTACCTCATCTAGTACAACAGCCTCCTCACCTTCTTCTTTATTGTCTTTATTATCAATATCTTCATTCATAATTGAATTGATATCTGAAATCATTGATTCTGACACAGTTGGTATCTGTGCTGTAACTAAAGGAATATCTTCATTCTCTATAGCAGTTGCTGCCTGCTCTAGTCTCGCTGCAGCCTTACCTGTTCTTATTGCAAGATCCATTCTCGCAGAATCAACTGCCATCTGTGCAAGAGCTGCTCTCTTTGCTCCTTCCTTATCAATCTCCTTACCATCAGCCAGTGCTTCTGCTTTCTTCTGCTCTACCAGCTTTTCATAAGCTGCACTTTTCTCGTCTTTCTCATCAAGATAACGCTCAAGCTCTGACTTGGAGAATTCCTTAGTATCCTGCTTGCCATACTTTTCTTCTCTTACAGACTGCATCCACTCTGTTATATCCATCTGGCCTTCAATCTGGTCATCATCTTCCTGAGCTTCTGCATCATCATTAACAACCTGTTCAGCTACAGGAGCCGGAGTCTTAACCTCCTCTGCAGGCTGTTCTTCCTTATTCTTAGAAGCTGGTACAAATGTCTTAACATCAGCATCTTCTTCCTCATCACCGAACAAGTCACTCATCTTGGCAGCAAGCTCTTCCTGAAGATTTCTTGTATCATATAAATTGTTATATTCAGGTACAGGAACATTAATATCTATATTCTCTGCTTCCTTATTGATTCTTTCCTCAGCTTCTTTTCTCTGTTCAGCTTCGTCTTCTTTATTGATCTGCTCATAGTTATCAGCTAACTTCTGCTTTGCATTCTCAATAAGCTCCTTAAGTGAGACATTTGCCTTATTAATCTCGCTTGAGAAATTCTTCTCTCCATCTTTGCTAAGTGTCTCAGAAACCTCTGGCTTCTCCACCTGAGGAGTCTCTATCTTAGACATAACAACAGAGCTGTCCTTAGTATTATCTGCATCTTCATCCTTATTCAGAGCTTTCATTAAAAATGCTTTGATATCATCATTCTGGTCGTTCTGTACAAGGTCTATTGAAAGAGGTCCTTCCTCCTGTTCCTTAGCAAACTCAGGAACATTCAGACTTACCTCTGGCACTGGCTGTTTACCAGTTGATTTCTGTTCTTTCTCATCTTCTTCACGGAAAACATCTTCAACTTCATCTCTCTTAAGATTAGCAAGTTCCTTCTGCTTTGCAAAAAGCTCTTCCTTAGTTGCCTCTATATCTTCCTTTCTTTTTCTTACATCTTCTAAGATACCTTTCTGTGTCTTAGTAAGAACAACACCAAGCTTTTCCTTTAACTGTACTGCTTTCTCAACGTATATACCATCCTGAAACCACAGAACGATATTATCACATGTCTTAATACATTCTTCTTTTCTTCCAGTCTTATAATACAGCTTTGCAAGCTCATACATATACTTCTCATCAATCTCATGCTCCCTGTAATCCTCTAAGATTCCTACAAGTTCATTATCTGATGCATTCTGTGCCTTTCTAAGGTCATAATACAGGATGAATCTGCTCACATCATGCTGTGAAGATTTGCTGTATTCTTCATAAAGCTCGTTAGCATTATCAAAATCTCCAACTTTAATAAAGAATTCAGTAAGCTTATAAACCAGCTTTCTTCCGCCAAGGTTTCTGTTATAAGCAAGAATTGCCATGTCTCTTGCTTCTTCATAGTCCCCGACTGCTTCCTGTACATTAATGGCTGTGGCAAGTGCCTGCCAGTCTTTAATCTTAGTCCAGTTAATATCCTTAGCTATGGCTGCCGCTTCTGTGTATTCCTTTTTCGCTGCCAGCTTCTTAATCTGGTCTATCTTAATTCCTAATTCGTATTTATTCATGATTATATATTCCTCATTCCAATGCTTACTTGATGAATGTTGTGAATAATTTATTTATCGCATTTTACAACTCATTAAAGTTTAGCACAGCCTAAGTTCATTGTAAACCAAGTTCACAGAATTGTTACAAATATGTTACAAAAAATCAAATGTAGCCTGTTCGTAATCCATTCTCGTGTATTCCAATTCTGATTCCTTCGTGCTACTGTAATAATCAACAACCACAGTCTGCTGCCTTGAATCTACCAGCTTCTGACCTAGTATGTAATTAACATCGAATCTTCCTGTAATAGCAGGAGTTGCACCTCTTGCCGGAACAATAAGCTGGACATGATTAGTTGCAAGCAGCTTGAATATTGGCTCCCATATGTATATATCCTTTGCCGCACCGAATGGGTTATCTATGAATATTGTCTTACCCTCAACACCTTCATTACCTGAAGAATTCATATTAGATATGTAGTTGATAATCGCAATAAGGAACTGGATATATATACCCTGTGACTGTCCTGTTGAGCCAACCGCTTCCTCATATCTTAAATAACGGCTCTGGTCCTTGATCCTCTCTCTCTTATACAGATTAATTCTGATTGAATTCATATCTGTGACAATAACTGAGAAAAGTCTCTTCCATGACAGTCTGTTTCTTATATACTTGAGTCTTTCCGCAGGCTCTTTAAAACTTTCCGCCATAAAAACAGTTTCATCAATATATTCAGACATCTTTTCCTTATATAATTCTTCCTTTATATAAGGAATCTGCAAACTGATTATTGCAATCTGTTCTCCGTCAAGATTGATATTAGACAACTGTGGCAGACGGTCAAGCTCAGTCTTAATATTACTGCATGTCTGGATACAACGATTTTCAAAGTTATCCTTAATCATCTGCATATCCTCTATACCCTTGGCAATGCGGTCTTTTTCTAACTGTATAAATGTGTTCGTCTCATTTAACGATTCAATCATACTTCTGGTCTTAGCCACATTTTCAGGAACATTAAGTGATATCCTTACTTCATCAGCAAGCTCAACTGCATTAAATCCGTTAAGCAGGTCAATAAGCTTAGATTTATTCTTATTAAATTCATCAACCTTCTTATACTCTAATCTGGTAATTGAAGCATATTCTTTATGAACAGCCTCATATTCTGTAAGATTAGCCGAAATTCCTTGTGCATCCTCAGGACGGAATTCTTCTGGAACATGCATGCCCGCATCAGACACGATTCTTTCAAGGTCTTTTCTGCATACAAGAATGTCTTTTAATGAATCAGACATCTGTCTGCGTGTCTTTTCCTGAACCTTGGTGTTATCCTCTAACTTCTTAATCAATGCCTTGTGCTGTGTAATGAATCCATCCGGGTCATCGCATGGGAATTCATTAAAGCTTCCATAATTATTCTCAATCTGGTTAATACCATGTGCGATACTTCCCTCAAGTCTGTTAAGAAGTGCTTCCTGTGACTCAAGTTCTTCCCTTACAGAATCACTGCCATTCACAAGATTATTAAGAGCGTCCTTGGCATTCCTTAACTGCTGTGAACCTGCTGCCATAATCTCACCGGCTTCATACTTTGCCTTAATATCGTCAAATGTATAACCTCTGTACTCTATTGCATCACGACATTTGTTCATAGATGCAGACAGATGGTTCATCAGCGCCTGCTTATCTGCAAAGTCACTGTTCTTCTGTGAAAGTGCTGTCTTTAATCCGGTGAATCTGCTCTCTATTTCATCCTTATCAAGACGGTATGTATCGTCATCGATTTCTATTGAAACATTTTCATCATAATAAGGTGCATACTGCTCCTCCCATGACTTAATGATTTCATCATATGCCTTTCTTGTACTGTCCTCGAAATCTCTCGCAGTATCATACTCAGAATTAGCAGAAGCTGCTGCCTCCTCGCACTCATATATGCGGTTTCTTGCACTGTCCACATCAGCCTTCAGTCTCTTTAAGCGCTCATACTTTTTATCTATAGAAGTATTCATCTCCATAATACGCGAGAGCAGGCTGCATGTTGTTTCCTTCTCTTCTATATCATCTCTTGTCTGTGCGAGGTTCCTTGAAAGCTGCTCTTTAACCTCATTTAACACACTTCTCTTCTTCTCAGCCTCAATAATTGCAGCCTCGCTGTCAGCAATCTTTAATCTGATTGCTTCTGCCTCGGACGCATCCACCTTTCCAGACGCAGCATTATATACAAGTGCAAATGTATAATCATTCCACACAAGCTCCATTCTGTCGGCCAGCTTTCCTGCCTGCGCCTTATGCGACTCAAGCTCCTCCTGTGCAAGCTTAATCTGTGTCTCAAGCTTTGCCTCATCACGCAGGAACGACATATCCTTTAATGCGAATACAATCAGGTCTTTGTTAATCTCTAACTTAGTATCAATAAGCACCTGCTCGCTTATAACAGGATAAGCAGCCGCACCCTTGCCAAAATCCTTAAGCATCTCATCTGCTTTGATTCTCTCGAAATCGTTCTTTATTATAAATGCGTACTCAATGAAAGGTGTTCTCTTTAATACATCTCTTTTCTGTCCTGCATTCAGGGCTGCAAACCACTCATGTCCCTCAACAACATCTGAACCGTACTGGCTCTCAAGGTATTCCTTAAGCCTGTCTCTTTCAGGACTCTTACAGATATATGTTCCCTTTCTTGCATTGTCAATAAAGTTCTCAAGTTCCTGTGCTGCCTTACACTCTTCTGTATATTCACTGCGCATCTTCTGGTAAGTCTCAAGAATAACCGAAAGCTTTGCCTCGTCATTATCTGCACTGTATATTTCACGGATTTTGCCCATACGCTCGGCATCTGCATTACCAGCTTCATCAGCCTTTTCTAGCTTTTCTGACTGCTCTGTGAATATATCAATAAGTGCTTTATTGGCAGATATTGTCTCATTAAGTGACATTAACTGCTGCTGCACATCATTGAACTTTTCGGACATTCTTGTCTCTTCATTCTTTAACAGTTCTTTATCCCTGAATGACTTATCATATTCTTCAGACGCATTTTCACATACGACAGTTCCCGCCTCTGATAAAGATGCTCCAAGCTGTGCCTGTAATTCCTGTATCTCATTCTCAAGATTATCAGAAAGACTGCCAAGACCTGCCGCTTCTTTGTCAGCATTTCTAAGATTATCCTTAGACTCTGATAATCTGACTTCCAGAGCCTTAACACGGTTAGCTGCTATATCAAGCTTTTCCTTAAGTCTTCTGGTCTCTGTCTCATAGAATTTTCTGTAACCTGCAGCAAGTATCTTTAACTCTGCTGTTATATCCGTATCTTCTCTTAATCTGTTATCTATCGCAATCTGAAGTCCTTTATAAGACTTCTCGTATTCTGCATAATCTTTATAATCACCCGCAGACTCCATCAAGGAAAGCTTTCCTCTTGCCTCTTCAATTGCAGTATTCTTAAGTCCAAGTGCCTTTCTTGTCTCATTAACAAGGCTCTCAACTCCTGCCATCGAATTCTTTTCAGACATAACCTCCGCAACTGCTATAGCTTCCTTCTCATGTGCCAGCTCATCATACATCTTAGTGATAAGGTCGTCCTGACTCTTAAGTTCCTTATCCTTCTTATCACTTTCCCGCATAGCAACAAGAAGCAGGTCATATAGCTGCTTCTCTATCTCTTCTTTTCTGTTGTAAAATGCTTCGTATGTCGACAGATATTCTTTAAAACTGTCGATAGCTGCAATCTGGCTGTCGTATGCTCCAAGCTGTGAGTGTTTCTTTGAAAGCTCCACTAACTTGTCCTTAATATCCATAAGAGTCTGAGCCATCATGCCCTCATCATTATCAACTGACAGCTTGTTATTGAAGGATTTCTGGATAATCTCCTCTATAAGCAGATCCTCAACAACCTTACGGCTTGTCTTATAATTTGACTCGAAATATGTTCTTACATGTCCCTCTGTCTTGTTAATTCCACGCACAATTTCCCATGCACTCTCATATATTCCGTAGTTGCTTATGAAGCTCTGGTAATCACCTTTTCTGTCAAATATCTTAACAACATATTTGTACCCGCCCTTCTCAAGGTCACGAAGATAAGCCTTAAGTCCGTTATATGTAATTCTCTCTCCATTACTTACAAGTGGAAGATTCTTAATATCGTTATCGCCAAACTCCCTGTAGAATATGCAGTAATTAAAGTATTCAACACTTGCTGTCGGTGCAGCTGTCTGTTCCTGTCCATCCTGATTCTCATCGTCTGTGCCTCTTCCCTTTCTTGCACAGAAACCAGTTGTCATGAACCTGAAACCATCCTTCTGATAACATGGATCTAACTTCCACTCAACCAAAGAATGAATACATGTATTACCGCTTCCCTGTCTGAAAAGCTTCTCAATAGGCTGCTTGTCATCAAGTGTGCAGTTAGGAAGCATATTCTGCATAAGAAGCAGCATAAGCAGACTCTTACCACCGCCATTGGCAAGGTCATATATAGTATTCTGGCAGTTGAAGCGCATCACGAAATCGTCGTACACCTGTGTACCGAAATTATATTTAACATTATTAACTCTGATTCTGTTAATCTGTGGCATCGCGTCCTCCATTCATAAGTTCGGCAAATCGTCCTCTGTAATCATCAAAATAATTCTCTATAAGACTTCTGAATCTGTCTGTCGGATAATATCTGTCCTGACTCTCAACTAAAAGTTCCTGCGCAACGCAGAAATTAAGCACAAGCTTTACCATACCCGACTTTGAATTTCTTGCTGCTCTCGCTCCTGTCTGATCCTCTACTGTTGTCACCGGAAGCTCGTCCCATGTAAGTGCTATCTGCTTAAAACTGTTCTCCTCAACCTCATCAAGCACAAGCCCTGCGCTCTTATCGACAATACCGCCTGTTGTCTTATCAACATTTTTAATGACGTCCTCAAGTCTTATGAACTCAGCATAAGTAGAACTCATTGTATCTGAATAAAACTCTGTTATTATGTTGTAGATTATGAAATACGCAAGATATAATTCTTTATTAACTCTTAACCCAAGTACATTTCTTAATTCCTCGTTGGAATATCCAAACACCCTGTTATTATCACCCGCACTCACATACAGGCCATTGTTATATTCGTATATGTTAAGATTAAGTTTCTTTAATGACATATGAACTATGTCATACACTTCTGCATTATTATTGTATTCCTGATAAAGAGCTGCATTGTCGCCCCTCTCAGACACATTTTCCCCTGTGATAAGCTTAGAAACTATATCCAGTGCCTTATCTAGATTTCTATTCTCCATGTGCTTCCTTTCGTACCAATTCAACATCTGCCATCATACAGTTATCCGACAATATAACCTGCCCGCTAAGCCCTTTTCTTATTGCAAATGTAAAGCTTTCCGTATCTTTAAAGCCTTCTTCTAAGTATGCATCAAGAAATGTATCTTCTCCCGCATCACTGCCAAGCTGGTACTCATCCTTCTGGCACAGATTAACAAAGAAAGAGAAGAAATCTGCATTTCTTAAAACCTGCTCACCATACGCCCTCTTCATTGCATCTGCGAACTGACCGAGTGTTATAATGTCCGATTTTTTCAAACACGCAATGAGATTTTTCATAAGGAATACGTAATTATCCTTAATTCTCTTTTCTTCAATCTCATCTGCAAACTCAATATCTTCCGGTCTTTCATTGCTTATAAGCTCCTTCTCCTCATATCTTGGGGGCTTCACCATAAGCGCATCATCAATGCTTATCAGGTCAAATGTCTTTCTTATGTTCGGCTTTAGAAGCGGACTTAACATTGTGACTAATATATCTGCATTGTCCCTCTTAATCATATCTGAAAGTGCCGATGTGAAATCCATATGGCTTCTTAATCTGCCAAGCTTGGCGCGTCTTACTGCATCATCGGTCATCTTCTGCATTTCTGTACAATCTTTTAACAGCTCGCTGTGCCTGTTCATCGCCTGCTTAAGCTGTGTCTCAAGACTGTATATCTCGTTCATTGTCCTGTAATAGCTTTCTCCTGTGCTACCCGATGCATTAAGCTTCTCGATTGATTTCGCAATAAGGTCACGGTTCTTCTTAAAAAGCTTTTCCTCATCATCAAACCATTTCATTCCTGTCTTGACGAATTCCTCATAAGCCTCTATTCCTGCAAATACATCGCCCGACAGAATTGTCAGCACTTCATTCTTCTTTAACTTAAGGCGGTTGACCTCTTCGTTGATTCTTTCAACCACTTCAACTCCGCCACGGAAGTTCTGTGAATTAATCATTTTTTCAAGAAGAAGCTGGGATACGCTTATCCTGCTCTCGTCCTTGATTTCCTTGGTATCAAGATAGAATTCAATAGCATCAGGGCTTATCGAATACCACACAGTATTGTCTCTTATCGAACTCTCGATTATCTTCATTCTTGATACTCTCTTTTTCCTGTCCACCGGATCAAAATACGAGAATTCAAATGGCCTGCCATCATTCTTTATCTTGTCAAATATATAATCAGCAATCTCCTTGCTGTCCTGTTCATTCAAATCAAGCCCGAAATCTCTCTTAAGTATCAGCCTTAAGAAATCGAGATATTCGGGATATGTAACATCCTTTTCCTTAAAATTATTCTCCTCTATAAAGAAACGGAGAACCGCCATAACTATATAGCCCATATCAAGGATTTCGTATTTGCCATCCTTGAAATTAGAAAATGATGTGTCTATCAGTCTGAAGAAAGGATAATATTTCTTCAGATTAAGCATTCGTTCACGGTGATCCGATATGATATCACCTGTCATATTCTCTGCCATAGTATTCTTCATTTCTGCGCACGCATTTTACACATATTGTCTTAACGCCCGGTGCGCCAGGACATTAAGCTTAAAGCTTGGTTCTTCACCAAATTTAAAGCTCGGTTCTTCCATCTAATGCTCTTAAAAGTGTAACCTCATCGATATATTCAAGATCGCCGCCGACAGGAACTCCGCTTGCAATTCTTGTCACCTTAATTCCTGTTGGCTTTATCATTTTGCTTATGTACATTGCTGTTGTCTCACCCTCCAGATTGGAATTAGTTGCGATAATAACCTCGTCAACATCTCCCTGAAGCCTTACCATAAGCTCCTTTAACCTGATATCAGCCGGTCCTATTCCAAGCATCGGGCTTATTGCTCCATGAAGAACATGATATACACCCTCGTACTTTCCTGTCTTTTCATATGCCGCCATATCTCTTGTATGTTCAACTACCATAATTGTCTTATGGTCTCTTTTCTGGTCGCGGCATATCGGACACAGTTCTTCATCTGTAAGTGTAAAACACTCCTTACAGTAGTGTATATGCTGCTTTGCATCAATCATTGTGTCTGCAAGTCTCTTAACCTCAGACTCAGGCATGTTTATAATGTGAAATGCCAGGCGCTGGGCACTCTTCGCCCCAACCCCTGGTAATCTCGACAATTCTTCAATTAATCTGTTAATATGACCACTGTAGATGTCCATTAGAATAAGCCTCCGCCTAATCCTCCAAGTCCTCCAGTAATCTTAGCCATCTGTGCCTGTGACTCTTCTTCGCATTTTCTTAAAGCTTCATTAGTAGCTGCTACAATTAAGTCCTCAAGCATCTCTACATCATCCGGATCAACTGCTTCAGGGTCAATCTTAACCTTAGATACTTCTCTCTTACCTGTAACAGTTACCTCAACTACTCCGCCGCCTGCTGTAGCACTGAATTCCTTATTTTCAAGCTCTGCCTGCTGCTCCTCCATCTGACGCTGCATTCTCTGTGCCTGCTTCATCAGATTATTCATATTACCAGGCATTCCTCCTGGAAAACCACCTCTTTTAGCCATTATATAAGTTCCTCCTTATCATCTACTTCTATATCTATGCCTACGAGTTCCTTAAGATCCACGAATCTGCTGTGGAAATCCTCATCATCGTTAAGCTTAGTCACTTTAATTGAAACCCTTACTCCTGTTCTCTCCTCAATGACATTCTCTATGCTCTCCATAACTTCCTGTCTGCTGAGTGAATTATAGGCACTAAGTGATTCTACCATAATTTCAAGACTAATTCCATCTTCTGCTAATGTAACATGTGCAGCCTGTAAAAATGTCTGATTAACCGGATCATCTATCGTTGCAATGATATCCTTCCAGCCTGCCGCAATTGCCTTAACATCTTCCGGAACAGCGTCATATACACGCTTAACTACAGGCTTCTTTGGAGTCTGCTGCTGTACTGCTGCCTGGCCTCCCGCAGCACCTGCATTTACAAGTCTGCCGCTTTTAATATCATCAAGTACTTTCTGTAACTGCCCTTCAAGCATTGTTACACGGCTTACAACATCGCCGATATCCTGACTGTTATCCATTGCCGGACGCATCAGCTTTATAAATGTTATCTCTGTCTTAACTCTTTTCTGTGTAGAAAACTTCAGGTCATTCGATAATTCTGACAACACTCTTATATAATACATAAGTGTATCTATATCTACATTCTGTGCATCTTTCTTCAGGTCTTCAAGATTATCTGCTGATACTTCTATTACGTCTTCAATTCTTTCTGCATCTTTGGTTGTCTTAATAAGAAGCAGATTTCTAAGATACCATATAAAATCTGTAACAAATTGTGAAAGGTCTCTTCCCTGCATTATCAAATCTTCCATAAGTGACATGCACACAGCAACATCTCCTGACAGGATTGTTGAAAGCATTTTACTAAATACCGCCGTGTCAACTGCCCCAAGTACATCTAATACATTTTCATACTTAAGGTCTTTCCCCAGATAGAATGCCAGACACTGGTCTAACAGACTTAACGCATCTCGCATAGAACCATCTGCAGCTTTGGCAACATATTTTATTGCCTTATCCTCTACATTCAGTCCCTCCGCCTTCATAAGTTCTGACAGCCTGCCTGCAATTGTCTCTATTGTTATCCTATGGAAGTCATATCTCTGACATCTTGAAAGGATTGTAATAGGAATCTTCGCCACTTCTGTAGTAGCCAGTATAAATATTACATATGCAGGAGGTTCTTCCAATGTCTTTAACAGTGCATTGAACGCTCCTATAGAAAGCATATGAACCTCATCAATTATATAGACTTTGAATCTTCCTTCTGTCGGTGAGTACTGTACTTCTTCTCTTATCTGTCTTATATTATCGACACCATTATTAGATGCCGCATCTATCTCTATTACATTCATGCTTGTTCCAGCCGCAATCGCCTTGCATGTCGGACACTCCCCACAAGGATTGCCATCAACCGGATGCTCACAATTAACTGCCTTCGCAAATATCTTGGCAACTGATGTCTTACCAGTTCCTCTCGTTCCGCAGAACAGATATGCATGGCCTATTCTGTCTGCATTAATCTGATTTCGCAGAGTTGTTACTATTGTATCCTGTCCTTTGACATCATTAAAATTGTCCGGACGCCATTTTCTGTATAAAGCCTGATATGACATGGTTACCTCCCTCTGCGCTGTCTTTACTTTCGCAGCCCTTAACCTCATGCGTAAAACCATCCGCCTCCGGCGTCTGCCGCTGCTTCGCAGCTTATGTTTTACTTATGTCGGTTAAGTTCCTGCTTCGCAGGATAATTTAGGAATATCATACAGTTTCTTACATGCAAGCATGACGAATCTGCCTGACATTCCTAAATTAGCTGCGACGAGTAACATTTTAATAACAAAAGCCGTGCGTCCGGCTTCGAACTGATATCCACAGACGTTACCGATGCAGTTAGCTCGATCCAGGCACCCTTTCAACACCCGGAAGGTCCCACTTAATGCTGCTTCATTCCTGACCTGACATGGTTCGTGGATTTCCGTCGTGAAAGACCCAAATGTCAACACCACTTACACCGGGCTGCTCCATAAATATCAGCCCTCTGCCGAACATCACCCCTGCTATAGCGGATTGCAGGTTCAAGGTGCCGCTACTACCCCGGCTGCACGGTATTTCAATTATACTTGTTATATATGCTTGTTGTCAAGGTGTGAAGCGTTGAATCGCGAGCAGTTCACATAGACCTACTAGCTCCACTGTTTTAGCTTCATTAGTGGGTTTTTCTCGCTCCTCCACGTCATTCTCTCATGATTTCAACCCACTCATTCTGCATATTGTGCGGTTTGCGTAGGTCTTTCTCCTGCTCTTCTCCTTTTTAATGATACTCTTCCCACTCCA
>OGNP01000784.1_pt1 | contig 18050 bp, 14 predicted proteins | sample 1573531 | NCBI WGS metagenome assembly OGNP01 (sample SAMEA2581984, study PRJEB24529) | metagenome | biome: Human gut stool | place: China | collected 2011 | reverse complement strand
GCATGATCCATAAGGCCATGACCGAGTTACGCCGTGTGTACATCGACTATACCCCCGCACCTATGTGTGTCTGCTCTGCTATGAGCCAGGGTTATGTAGGCTATGATATCCAGAACTCTCTTCGTGCAGAGCTTTTGGATCGCGGCATTTCCAAGCCGGTCAGCACTATCCTCACCCAGGTGACAGTAGATCCTTATGATGAGGCTTTCTATGAGCCCACCAAGGTCATCGGTCGTTACATGTCCAAGGAAGACGCTGAGATTGAAATAAAGAAGGGCAACTATGTCAAAGAAGATCCCGGAAAGGGCTTCCGCCGTGTCGTTGCTGCCCCCAAGCCTATCGATATCGTAGAGATCGAAGCCATCCGTGCGCTGGCAGCCGCAGATCAGGTAGTCATCGCCTGTGGCGGCGGCGGAATCCCCGTGATCGAGCAGAAGCATGCTCTGAAGGGTGCCTCCGCTGTGATTGAGAAGGATGCCATTGCAGGTAAGCTTGCTTCCGATTTAAGCTGTGATGAGCTGATCATCCTGACCAGTGTTCCCTGCGTTTATAAAAATTACAGCAAAGAGGATCAGACTGCATTGGAGACTCTCACCGTTGCGGAAGCCAAGACACTGATGGCAGAAGGTCAGTTCGAGGAAGGCACCATGCTTCCCAAGATCGAGGCAGCCATTGCTTATCTGGAGAAGGTTCCAGCAGGAAAGGTCCTGATCACTTCCATGGATCACGTCAAGGATGCCATCAGGGGCAAGGCCGGCACCGTGATCACCGCTTAATTTTATATCGTAAGCAGTTAAGGCAACATAAAAGGAGATATCCGCCACGGATACCTCCTTTTTACATGTCATGATTCTAATATCTCTGGGTTCTATATCTCTGATCTCTATGCCTCTTTTCCGGTCAGATGGTTCGACAGGATATTATACAATGTCTTCGGGTTGATGGGCTTGGACAGGTGATAGTTCATTCCGGCCTCCAGCGTCTTTTTCTTCTCCTCTTCAAAAGCATCCGCTGTCATGGCAATGATAGGTACCGTTTGCAATCTCCACCACACATCCGGCTTTTTCCAGGATCAGCTGGGCCACATAAATGTTGATCTCGTTATCTTCCACCAGTAAAATTCTGGCATCCATCAGATTCTCCGTGATGTTTTCCTCGGAATGCTCCTCCACCTCGGCTTCTGCCAGCGGCACATACAGGTCTACAATAAATTCTGTACCCTTCCCCAGTTCACTCTTCACAGAGATCGTACCACCCATAATGTCAACAAGACTCTTCACGACTCCCTTTTACCTTTTGTGTGGATAGGGTAGAACTCCGGTGATTTCACTAAATCACGCACTTAACCGGTACTGGATACCGAAAAGAGCCGAAGGCAACTTCGCCATCTTTTCATGCCCAAATTGTAGAACATTGTGGTATTATGGGATAGAAAAATATTTGAAAAAATATGTGAGATTTGAGTTCAAAAGTTGTGTATATAGGTGAAAGGGTAAATCTGAAAGTGAGGTGAACACTGATGGATGACGCAAAGATAGTCCAGTTATACTGGGATAGGAATGAGCAGGCAATCCCCGCAACAGCAGACAAGTATGGAAGATACTGCACTTCGATTGCCAATAACATATTGGGTAATAATGAAGATGCCGAGGAATGTGTGAACGATACATACTTGAACGCGTGGAACTCCATGCCACCGCATAGACCGAGCATTCTATCTACATTCCTTGGGAAAATAGTCCGCAACTTATCGTTTAACCGATACAAGCATAACACTGCCGACAAACGAGGTGGTGGAGAGTTGCCTGTGGTTTTGGAGGAACTTTCAGACCTGGTATCTGGCAAGGATGATGTTGGGCAGGCATTTGACCAAAAGGAACTCACGAAAGCCATTGATACATTTCTGGATAGTCTTTCTCCAGAGAAAAGAAGTATTTTTATCAGCCGATACTGGTACACCGATAGCATTTCAGAAATTGCTGTCCGGCACGGCATGAATGATGGGGCAATATCAATGACCCTTAACCGCCTCCGCCTCAAACTACACAACTACCTTTTAGAAAGGGGCTTTGAACTATGACTAACGAAAAACTGTATGAGGTCCTCGGCGACATCAATGAGAAGCATGTCTACGAAGCAAGGGCATATCACAAAGCAAAAAAGTCCATCTGGGCAAAATGGGGAGTTATGGCTGCTTGCCTGTGTCTTATTGTGGCAGGAACAGTTGCGATGTTACACCAGCCAAAGTATGACACAATGACAGGTGATCCAATCAAAGATGCAGGCGGAGGAATCAGCGGAGGCTCAGAAATGGCCGGTTGTTATAGCATTGCAGTATTTCCAGATACTAAAAGCGAAGATTCCGTTGAAATTGCGGAAGTAATAACATTGTCGGAAACAGAGGTCAAGAACAACTCCCTATCCGTACATCTGCCACAGGCTTTGCCAGAAGGATTTCATTTCGGGCGAGGGAGCTTGTATACGACTGTGATGAAAGACGGAGCACAGTACAATATGCTCAGCGTGCAGTATATCACCGGTTACATACCAGAAAGTCAAGTCTTAGAGGATGGCGGCGAAGCAGTGCCCGATCCTGCCCTTGAGGGAGAGAGTTTCATTATCAGAGTAATGAATTATAAGCCAGATTCGCAGGCAGAGGCTTGCTTGCCAAACGAAGTAAAACAGTCGGAATTAGAAAAAAATCGCAGGGCGTATATAAAGGCCGGAAGTTGCTATGTATACGCTTTCCCTGAAGTGGCAGAATTAACGGCTGTTCTAAAGGCTATTCAGACGATTGAATAAGTCTCTACAAAAAACACAATAAACACTAATAGCAAAAAGAGCCTCCCTTCGTTATGGATGGGAGCCTCTTTTATGTCCCCTAATGAATAAATCCACATTAGCCTACCCTGATCTATGCTCCGGGAACACAAAAGGGAATTGGGAATCTCCCTATTTCCCAAGCCAAGAAATCGACTGTCCTTTTTCTATGCCCATTTTCCGTCAAAACGACTTGAGGTTTGGCGGATAGGCTTATATCAACACAAAAAGTAAAAGGGATCTTCACGATGGGTAGTCCCAGACCGGTTCCCTTGACCTTGTCTCCCATCTCGGCTCCTGGGAGAACGGATCGTACAGGTGCGGCAGGAACTCCGGACTCATTCCGATACCGTTATCCCTCACACGAAACCGGATTCCCACCTTGTCATCCTTCGGTGGGATGGATTCGAACAGAAATTCGACAATTCCGCCTCTGGGGGTAAACTTCGCCGCATTGGACAGGAGATTGAAAAAGATCTGGTTGTAACGTAGCCTATCCACACGGATACAGTCTATATGGGTATTCATCTGGAATACAAAATTAATATCCCTGTTATCCATCAGCGGTTTAATGACCGTGTTAATGGAGTTCACGAATTCATCTTTGGTGTAGGTATCCTCTTTCAGCGTCAGTTCGCCGTTTTCAATTTTACTCATATCCAGAATATCATTGATCAGTCCCAACAGGAAATCACTGGAATTATCGATATTGTGCAGATATTCCCGGATCACCTGAATGTTGTCCTCTTCCTGCGCCAGATGGGTCAGACCGATGATGGCATTCACAATGCTTACAATCAATACAAAATAAAAAGCATTATCCTGTACATCATTGTGTTCCTTTCGCTGAGAATGCTCCTTGATCAACATGATCACGAAAACTGCCGGCGCAAAATAGTCGGTCTCTACATGCCACATATTCTTTTTCCTGTGTTCTGAGGTGGACTGCCCCGCGGCAGATCAGAACTCCTTATGTCATATATTAACGCAACTGTTCAGAAACACAAATAATTTTCTGCAATTTTTCAATCATTTCCAACTTTTTCTCATTTTGCCCGTCAAATCTGCCTCGTAATCGTTTAAGATTTTCGCAATTTCGAAATTTCGATCCCGTCCTTTGTATGTCATAATCTCTTTTTCCGCCCGGAAATACAGATCGATATCCACTTTCACCTTGTAGGGGTGATTTTTCCGCAACACCTGTACTTTCCGTACTTTCATCTGTACCTGTGCCAGTTTTTCCTGCAACAGGGGGATCACGCAGAAATACAGACGGTCATCCTCAAAAAAAAGGTGTCCCAGAGGATACTGTTTCTCCCGGCACACCAGAATACGATTCTCCTGAAATGCCAGCGGATAAATGGCATCTTCCGGTTGTAACGCGGTGAGCCTGCGGTAGGCAGGCTGCGTGGCATCCGCTCCCAAAGAGGTATGAAAATGATAAATTTTCCTGCCGGCTTCATCCGTCCGCTTCGGCTTTGCGATCTGATCAAGGATCTGCACCGGGTCGGTAAACTGGGCGGACAGATGATAGAACAGCCTTGACTGGATCTGAAAACGGTCTGCCTCTGTGTTCCATGCGCCTGTTGTCACAGTTGCCACAGATTCTGCCTTTTTGCGTGCCGCTCTCTCCTCTGTCTGCTCCAGCAGCTCCTTTGTCACATGGTGCAGACTGGTCACAAACAGAGTAAAATCCTCTGTCGCCGGATCCCACAGGTATCTTCCTCTGGCCACACGGTAATATAGCTTATCCGCAGGTCCTTCCACTTCCATGCTGTAACGCTGGTAGACGTTCCGCTTGCAGAAAGCTTTCTCATTGATCCTGCCGGTCCATTCCGGATTCTTCGGCGGTCTGTCCTTCCAGGCACTCTGCGTTCCAGTGCCGGAGGCGGTACGCCTGCTGCCTTTTCCTGTGGTTGCACCACTCTGGAAGATGCCGGTATTCTTTTTCAGATATTCATAAGCCTCATTGATCTCCTGCGCCCGGCGGATGCTGTCTAAGGCATTCTCCCCCACCTGCGCATCCGGGTGGAACTGCCCCATAAGATGCCTGTATTTTTTCTTGATCGCGGCCTTGTCATCCTCCGGGGTGATCCCCAGAGTGCGCCTTGCCTGCTGTAGGTTCATAGATACACCACACTTACTTCTTACTTCATTTCTACACCACAGATACAATACCAACATTTTCTTTTTCGTTCTGCATACCATGCCATACTTAACTTATACTCTCCCTCTAAATAACTGCTATCTCTGTATAGATGTACTTCTGTAATAAACATTCCTAGGCCAGCCATCTACAACAAACCGATCGGCAAATTTATAGCCTGTACTCTCTATGCTACATACAGACGGAGTATTATTAGGATGAGCACAACACCAAATAGTATCATAACCCATCTGTCTAGCTTCTCTTATAGTAGCATCCATGAATCTCTTCTGTATACCATTACCTCTATATTCCATATCAACCACAACGAATTCATGACACATAATTTTATTGCCAGGAATTTCCATCCAATCAGTAATAGGCTTAGAGAAGAACAAACCACCTTCAAATGCAAAGCTTGCTGCAATAAGCTTATCTTTATTATATACGCCCAATAAGATATAATCACCATCCAAACATTCCTGTATAGTTCTTTCATCTGTAGGATAATAATATTCATCATGCAGCAAAGTCTTATTAACTTCATCCTGTAATTTAATAACAGGTTTCAAGTCTCTTTTTGGTTTCTTTATCTCAATCCTTCTTATTGATAAATCAAAATATTGACTCATATGAAACCTCCATTTACTCCGGCTTTTTTACTCGTATTTTTCCAGATAGAAGGAATACAGAATCCTCTCCTTCACGGGCAGCTGCATCAGCTTCGTCAGTGCCTCCTCATAATATTGGATCTGGACGCTGTAGCGGTTCCAGAGGGCTTGCAGGGAATCGATCACATCGGTCTTGTAGTCCAACAGGACGATCTCTCCGTTTTCTATAAAGAAGACATCGATGATACCCTGAATGAGAACCTTTTCCCCTTCAGGAAGGTCCTGATCCAGGCGCTTCGCATCAATGCCCAGCACGAAGGGCTGCTCTCTGTACAAAAGGCCCTGTTCGAAAGCTCTCCACATGCGGTAGGCCAGCTCCTGTTCCAGAAAATGCCGGATTTTGGGAAGGCTTACGGCCTGCGCATACTCTTCTGTCAGTCGTAGGGAAGCTGTCTCCCGCTGCAGGAATTCCTTCAGACGTTCCTGTAACCGGTCCGTATCCAGGCCCTGACGGTATTCCTCATAAGTCCCAGGACATCCGGCAAATAGTCCGGATTCCATAAACAGATAAGAAAAGTCCAACAGTTCCATGGTCCGGTGGAACGCGTTACCGCGGACGGCTCCGCTGACCTTTTCCTGTTCTCTGCGGAAAGCCGGGATATAAGGCACCACTTCTTTTTCTTCGAAGGTATGAAATGCCGCTTCATCCTTCTCCGCCATGGCAGCAATCTTCAGTTCCGATACCGTGATCTTGGTATAGAGCTTCTGCAGGCCGGGATACGGATAGGCATAGGCAAATCGCTCCCGCAGTTTCGCAAGCTTTCGTTCGTTCTCCTCCGGGTCCCCAGGCAAAGGAGTCTTGCCGTCCGTCACACGCTGCAACAGTTCCCTGCGGTCTCCCATGCGCAGTTGTTCCCTGATCTCCTCTGCCGCCAGGTCTTCTGTTCCCAGCGTTGTTACTGCAATTCCTGTCTTAGGCAGGATCGGCAGCAGAAAATCCATATAGCTCCCCGCCTCACAGAAATCCAGATAGGTCAGCTTCTCCTGTCCTGTCATCCGGGACAGCTCCCATTTTTCCTCCGCCTTATCCAACACCGCTGTCAGGATCAGTTTTTCTCTGGCACGGGTCAGTGCCACGTAAAGCACACGCAGTTCCTCCGCCAGATTGTCCTCCTTCATTTTCGCTGACAGAACGGCCCGGCGGAGGGTCTTATTTTTAATGCGGCGGCCGGAATCCACATAGTCCACCGCTACTCCCAGATCCATATCCACGATCAGGGACTGGTTCGCATCCTGCATGTTGAAACGCTTCGACAGCCCGGAGACAAATACCACGGGGAATTCCAGACCTTTACTCTTGTGGATGCTCATGATCCGCACCACATCGGCATTTTCGTCCAGGGTATCCGCCTCACCGTAATCCACATCGTATTTTTCCAACTGTTCCATATAACGGATGAAATGGAACAGTCCAAAATAACTGGTCTTCTCAAAAGCAGAAGCCTTCGTCAGCAGCATCTCCACGTTGGCCCGGCGCTTGCTGCCAGCAGGAAGTGCCGTCACATAGTTCAGATAATCGTAATCGCCCAGGATCCGCTGCAGCAGGTCGCGGATGGAGGTGAAGGGAGTCAGATCACGGTAATGATCAATACGTTGTAAGAAAGTATCTGCCTTTTGGGAAAGTTCTGTCTCCGGTTCCATGTCCTCCCCAAAAGCTGAGTGAAAGGGTACTGTTGCAGCTTCCAATGCGCGCTGCCAGTACTGTCCGGCCCCGGCGTTTTCTTCCCCGGCGCTTTCGCCCGCTGATGCCTCTTCTCCCGCTTCCGCCATCCGTCCACTCTGCGCCACTTCTTTCAATGCCTCATACAGTGTCATTCTCTTCCAGGAATGCCCTTTGCTTCCGCTGCGGATCCGGGCGATCTCTTCCTGGGTAAAGCCTCCGAAGATCGACTGCATCACGCTGAACAGCGGAATATCCTGTCTCGGGTTGTCCAGCACTCGTAAAAACTGCAGCAGTTCCTGTACTTCCAGGGCCCCGAAATATCCGGTCTTGGATGTAATGTAGACAGGGATTCCCTGCTGTTCCAGTACTTTCTTGAATTCCTCATCCCAGCCACTGGTGGTACGAAGCAAAATCACCATATCCGAGTACCGCACCGGGCGCAATTCTCCCGTAGCCTTCTCCATGACTTTCAGACTGCCCTTCAGCTGCTTGATACGTGCCGCAATAGCCAGTGCTTCCAGCTGTCTTACGTTGTCATAGTCCACGGGACCTCTTGCCCCGTCGGGACGCTGTTCTCCGCTGCCGCCTTCCGCACCATCCCCCTTCTCCGGCTTACGGATCAGTAATAGTTCACTGCCGTATGCAGGATCCTCTGTGGCGGGATATGTGGCCCCGGGATACAATGCTGCCTTATCATCATAGGCAATGCCGCCGATCTCCCGGCTCATGATGCGGGAAAACACATCGTTTACCGCATCCACCACCTGCACACGGCTTCGGAAGTTCTTCGCCAGGTCGATCCGGCACAGATCCCCACTCTCCTGATAGGTGTCGTATTTTTCCAGGAAAAGTTCCGGTCTGGCCAGACGGAATTTATAAATACTCTGCTTCACATCACCTACCATGAAGCGGTTATAATGTCCCTCCGCTTCCCCGGAGATGGCACTTAACAGATATTCCTGTACCAGATTACTGTCCTGGTATTCGTCAATGAGGATCTCCTGAAAATACTGGCGATACTCCAATGCCACGTCACTTGGCACAATGTCATATTTCACACCGGTGCTGTCCATTCCTGTATCACCGGCGCTGTCCGTCCCTGCATCGCCGGTCTCTTCCACTTTTTCCCGTTTTAGCAGAATCTGTAATGCATAGTGCTCCATGTCGGAAAAGTCGATCAGATGTCGCTCCTGTTTGGCCGCAAGAAGCCTTCTGTCGAATTCCAGCACCAGGTTAAGCAGCATCCGGAGCGGCTCCCTGCAGGCTTTTCCCTGTTCCACCACCAACTCTAACGGTGTCTTGAAATATTGTTCCGTCAGATCCGCCAGCGTGTCTTTTACGCTATTACGAATGGATTTCGCCAGCTCCCGTTTGGCGGGATCCACGCTCTCATCCTTCTTGGAAGAAAGACGGCCGAAAGTCACTGCTGGAACCTTTGCTGCCTGTTCCTTCAAATCCTTGCAGGCAGCCAGGCGTTCCAGCTGTTCGCTCTCCGCTTCTGTCAGTTCTCCATACATATATGGACCGTCCGGCAGCTCACACAGCTTTTTCACTTCCTCCAGTTTTTCCAGACACCCTTGCAGGACACGGCTCACACGCTCTGCCAGATATTGTCCGTAATCACTGTGCAGCAGGGCATCCAGATCTCCCGCCGCATAATCGTTTTTACGCTCTTCCAGCCATTCTGCGGGCCAGGGAAAACTTCCGGCATAGCGGGACAGGTTCAGGATATGCTGTTCCAGCACGCTCTCTCTGCCGCCGGGGCAGAAATATTCCACACAGGCGTGGAAACGTTCCCGTGCCTCCCGGGATGGGTCCTCCCTGTCACGTTTTCCCGGAACCTCTTCCGCAAAATCATTCCCTGACGCTTCCTTCGGTATCATCGCTCCGCTGTCACGGTTTTCCCGGGACGTCGGAACATCATCCGGAACAAATTTCCCCGCATAGGCATCCTCCAGCAGCTGTCCCAGCACCTCCTGCTGCAACAGCTTGATCTCACCCTCGTCTGCCACACGGAAATCCGGATCCAGACCGATCTCATTAAAATGATTCCGGATCAGGAACAGGCTGAAGCTGTCGATCGTGGTGATCTGGGCATTGTGTAACAGGGCGGACTGCTTCTGGATATGGTCGTTCCCCGGATCCTCTTCCAGTCTGGCGGCGATCCCGGCTGCGATACGCTCCCGCATCTCCGCAGCCGCCGCATTGGTGAAAGTCACGATCAACAGGCGGTCAATGTCCGCCGGATGCTCCCCCTCACAGATCATACGGATGATACGCTCTACCAGTACCGCCGTCTTACCGCTTCCCGCGGCCGCCGATACCAGAATGTTGCTGTTATGCAGTTCGATTACCTTTTGCTGTTCCGGGGTAAAATTCATTCCCATACGCTACCTCTGTTCCTGTTTCTTTTCTCCTGTTGCCGTCCTGTTCCTCCGGGCAGCGGGTGCTTTCTCTTCGAGCTTCCTGTCAGGCACACACTCCCGCCGGGCACCCTTTGCCCTAAGCTTCCACGGTCTCCTGCATCCGCTGCATCAGCGCCTGCTTATCCAGATCTTCCAGCTGTCTCTTCTCATAGCCCGGAATACTGCCATCGAAACCGCAGACCTTTTTATAGGCGCAATAAGTACAAGCCTCTTCATTGCCTTTCTCATAAGGATTAGCTGCTATTTTTCCGTCCAGGATCTCCCGCCCGATGCTGCGGATCTTGGCATCTACATAAGAAGATATCAGCTGCATCTCCTCCCGGCTTAAGACACTGGATCTGGCACTGAAGCTTCCATCCTTTTTCTTCTCCACCGGAATTACCACAGACTTATCCTGCATATAGCGGTCCAGCCGCTCCACGACCTCAGGATCACTGTTTACTACACCGTTCATACGAAGCTTTGCAAGGATCTGTTCATTGATCTGCTCATCCGTGAGCTCCACCGGTGTCTCTATGGTGGGATCATCGATGTGATAATACAGAAGTGCCGCCGGAACAATCTCCTTATCCGGATGCTTTCGGCTCTCCATCTCCATGGCTGCATTCATATATACCACCAGCTGCAACTGCAGACCGTAATACAATGCCGCCAGATCAAATTTCCGGTTGCCGGACTTATAATCAATGACCTTGACGTAGACATGCTCTGCATCTTCCGACACATCGATACGATCGATCCGTCCCTGCAAATGCATCTTCTCGTCCTCAGACAGATCCACATGAATGCTGTCCAGATCCTCCGCAAACCGGAAAGAAAGTTCATAATCATCTGGCTGGAAACTGCCCTGTTTCAAATGTTTCTGCAAGGTCAGCACTGTGCGGGTCAGGATCCTGCTCATGCGGGTAATGGCATATTCATTCCGTGCAGAGCTGTATAATACCGTCTCCCCGTAGGTTGCCGCATAGGCTTCCACGGATTCTTTGACGGCTTTGGCTGCAAAATCCTCCGTAAAATCCCACCATGTCAGGTTGGATTCTGCAAGTTTTCCTGCAAAGTTTTCCAGTACTGCATGATATACCGTACCCATATCCGAAGCCTCGAAGCCGAATTCTTCCCGTTCCTGCAGGGAAAGACCATATTGCAAAAAGTGTCTGCAGGCACAGGCAGCATAAGTTTCCAGACGGCTGACACTGTTTTCCAGCTGCTGTCCGTACAATGCTCTGGCCACGATCCGGGACAGACCGCTCTCCCTGTATCTGCGAAATGCCGCCCGGGTCAGCAGATCTCTGCCCGCCGCATCCGCCTCGTAGGCACGGTACATGAGATAGAAGTCCTGCCTCTCTTCTTCCGGCAGGGTTCCTTCCACATATTCCCGCAGTTCCTCCGCCAGATATCTGGCACCTTCCTGTCTGCCTTCGATCTGTTCCAGGCGGCTGCGGTTCTGGGGATACTCCACGCTCATTGCCGGGAACAGCTTCCGCACCGTATCGATCAGGTAGGACGGTCTTATGCCCTTTCCTTCACTGTTTACCTTGGCATAGGACAGATACAGCTGTTCTGAGGGCTTGGTCATATTCAGATACAGATATAATCTCTGGATATACATCTGCTGTCTAGGGCTGGGTGCCATCTCCGTCCCGGATTCAATCAGGAATTCCCGATCCATATCCGAAATGATCCCGCCCTTGGAAGCATTTTTCGGAATACTTCCGTCATTGACTCCCAGGAAAAACAATACCTTCACCTGTTTCAGACGGGTTCGCTCCATATCGCCCACCACGATACGATCCACGTTCTGAGGGATCGTACCGACAGTGATCTCGCCGAAACCGGCCTCTAAAATATCCGCAAATTCCTGTCTGGAGATTTCTTCCTCTCCCAACAGTTCATAGACCTGATCCAGCAGATCCATGACCAGCCGGTAAATCTGTGCATACTCTCTGGCTCTGGATAAGTCTCCCTCTTTTTCAAACTGCTGCTGATAGTTCAAAAGCTTTTGCTGCACCTGATTCTGTTCCAGGAAATCGTACAGATGGCTGACATAGTCTCCAGCCTTTTCCTGGCTTCCCATGTGCAGAATCTCCACCGCATCCATGAACTGTTGCCGGATACGGTTCAGACGCTCCATGGTCTTCTCTTCCGCCTGTTCGCTCCCCTCCGCATTTCCCTGCAGTTCTTCCGTTCTGCGGGTAAACAGACGGCTATAGGTCCGATAGCCTCTCGCCTCGGTGCGGATCACATAGTTTTCCAGCTCATCAATCTCTTCTCTGGAAATATCCGCCATGCCGCTGCGCAGAAAATGAAACACCGTATCATAGGAAAAATCCTTAATATACAGCTGCAATGCGCTCTTGATATATTCGATCATGGGATTCAGCACGATCCCTCTGGTACGGTCCAGGAAACATGGGATCTCCAGCTGTCCGAATTCTGTTTCCACATAGGAAGCGTATCCTTCCAGATCTCCGATGACCACGGCAATGTCCCGGTAGGTCATCCCCTGCTCTCTGATCAGGTGCCGGATGTACAGCGCTGTCTGGTGGACTTCCTCTCTGGGGGAAAGGGCTTCAAACATATGGATCTCTTGCTGTTCTCCCGCATACGGTTCATACTGATACCGGAACAGATTCTGTTCCAGATAGTGTAATGCCGGTGCCTTGGCGAAGCGATTGGGCCCCCCCTTGACAAAGAGATCCTCTCCCCGCTCTACCTCTGCCTCCGCTGCCAGCTTTTCCAGATCCGCCACCGTCTTCTTGCTCAGATGGAACAGCTTCTGTTCACCATCCATTTTATACGGATCCTCTCCCACTCCAATGGTCACGGTAACGATGGTCTCTGCGCACACGCGCATCAGTTCCTGGATCAGCCGGTTCTGTATGGGAGTAAATCCCGTAAAGCCGTCAAACACCACTACACTGCCCTTTAAGATCTTTGATTTGGACAGGGATCTGCGCAGTACATCCAGTGTCTCCTCGGTGGTGATAAAATGATCCCTGATATAATCCTGAAAGCCCCGGTACAGAGTCTTTAAGTCTTTCAGTTTCATGGCCAGCGCGCCACGCTTCTGTGCATTGGTGATCAGCTTGTCCATATCCTGTGTGCTGATACCGTATTGCATGAACTCGGAGATCGCACTTTTCACCTCATGGATATAGCCCTGCTTGTGCAGGAGACTTCCCATGGCCGGAAGCTGTTCCTTCAGATCCGCCGCCACTTTTTGCAGCACCAGGCTTTTGCCGGTGTCATCCAGTACCGGCATCTCTTTGGTCCCCACTTCCTCCAGAATGCGGTGGCTGAGTCGACCGAAACTCAGGACATCGATATTCAGGATGCCATCCCGGTCACTGCGCATGACCAGATCCTTCTGGGTCTGCATGGTGAATTGATCCGGCACAATGATCAGGAAATTCCTGCCCGGTTCCTCTGCCGCCCGCTGCATGATCTCTTCATAGATTCTGTGGCTTTTGCCCGACCCGGAAGGGCCAAAACAGAAACGTAAGCTCATAAGTCTCCTCCGTTATGCTGTCCGTTTATTTCAGATCCAGTTCAATGGGACAATGATCCGATCCCAAAATTTCCGTGTGGATCTTCGCATCCGCCAGACGGTCTTTCAGACACTCCGATACTACGAAATAATCAATTCTCCATCCGGCATTTTTTGCTCTCGCCTGGAACATATAAGACCACCAGGAATACACCCCGGTCAGGTCCGGATAAAAATAGCGGAACGTATCGATAAATCCGTTCTCCAGTACCTTCGAAAAGCAGGCTCTCTCTTCATCAGTGAAGCCCGCATTGCCACGGTTGGTCTTCGCATTTTTCAGGTCGATTTCCTGATGCGCCACGTTCAGGTCTCCCGCATAGATCACCGGTTTTTTCTCTTCCAGCTTCTTAAGATACGCCAGGAAATCCGCTTCCCACTGCATGCGGTATTCCAGTCTCGTCAGTTCTCTCTGGGCGTTCGGTACATAGACTGTCACAAAATAGAACTCCGAATACTCTGCAGTGATCACCCGGCCCTCATGGTCGTGTTCCTCCACGCCGATGCCGTAAGTCACCTGTATGGGCTCTTCCTTTGTAAAAATTGCAGTGCCGGAATAGCCCTTTTTCTCTGCGTAATTCCAATACTGATGATATCCGGGCAGATCCAGTGCGATCTGTCCCTCCTGCAATTTTGTCTCCTGTAAGCAGAAAATATCTGCATCCGTTTCCTGAAAGAAATCCAGAAATCCCTTCTGCATGCAGGCTCTCAGCCCGTTCACATTCCATGAGATCAGTTTCATATTTTCCCTACCTCTTTCCTGATTTGTCTTATGCCATCTTATCCCGGTCATAATTTTTATCCGCTTTTCTGTCATCTATTCGTTCTATCCGCCGTGCTTTTCCATCCATTCACATTCCTTCCGGGCAGCCTTCAGAGACGCTTCGTACCCTTTCAGGATCTCCATAAGTCTCTGTACATCGATGATGCCGCTGACTTTATTTTCCGGGTGATCCATCCATGGATGCTGTTTTTCCGGCGGATAAATATTTTCTATGGTATTTTCCCCGATCCGATACCATTTCTTCTGATAGCAGATCGTGTTGTCCGCCGGGTTTAAAAAGGTTTTCAGTTCCGTCAGTGGATAGATCTCTGCCGGTGTCCGGGGATTACCTTCCAGACCTCTCACGGCAGTGACCTTCACAGTTCCACCCTCCGGTACTACACACAGCCACATGGGCTCTGCAGGTTTTTTCCATAATTTATCCAGTATAAAGTTCAACGGTCCCAGTAACAGGATCGTCATGAAAACCGCCAGCGCTCCCGTCAGTTCCGGAATCCAGTCACCCCACAACAGCATCTGGAACAGCAGATGGTCACTCTCCCGCACACCCCAGACCTTCATCACTACTAGCACGGTTGCTACCATATAGATCAGTATAGTGATCAGGGCAAACGGCATCAGTACTTTTTCTTTTTTCATGCCCCATGCGGCATAAGCCTTGCATTCATCGTCCGTAAAAAGCACGGGCAGTTCATAGCTCTCTGTCATGCTCCGCTTCTCCCTCTTTTGCTATTCTCCGAGAATAATATGCAGGAACCGCTTGTCCAGCATCAACGTCCGGTTCCAGGGATTCAGGATCACACCCTCGATACCATCGGCAGTCAACGTCATGCGGAACAGCTGCTCCATATCCGTGAGAAAAGTGGACATTACGCTGCCGCTTCCCTTTAATTCTTCCTCAAATCCGGTGAAGGCCGACCACCATTTTTTCCCATCGGAGGTCTGCACCGCCTGCAGGCGCATGGCAGTTCCGGCGGCCTGTGTCACCGCTTCCTGCACATCTGCTGAGGGCGGTTCCACCGCCACGATAAGCTGTCCCTGCTCCCGCATACGTCTGCGCACCACCGTCAGAGCATGCGCCAGAAGTTCTTCTGTCGGCTCCTGCTGTAATGCCAGAATTGCCTCCTCTATTTTCTCATTTCCCTGTAAACCTTTATCTTTCTTTTCGTCCATAACCGTAATGTTGTCCTTTTTAATTGTAGTCGTTAAATCACTTCATCCTATTTCCCATGTCCCTTGCGCAATCTTGTATGCAATCTGTCGAATTCCATAAGAGCCCCAGGCAACACAGCTCATGCCTATGCCTATCATACCATAAATGCCTCCGCAATTCCACTCACGTTTCCCTCCAGAAGCTGTCTTTTCCTTGACAGTGGGGATATTCGTTGCTAACATGAACCTGAGCGTTTGATGCTTAGAAATGAGGATAATTATGGATACTTTTGACCCGAAGCACATTTACAGCGATGCCGCAAAGCTGGCTCGTCTGAAAGATAAAAAGCTTTTCCTGTTCGATATCGACGGCACCATTGCCGTAGGCGATACCTTGTATGAGGGAAGTGCGGATCTTTTCCGCTACATTCAGGCCATCGGCGGCAGGGCTTATTACATTACCAACAATTCCACAAAAAGCGGACTGGACTATGTGAAAAAATTCCACGATGCATTTCACCTGGACAGCACGGAGGATCAGTTCATCACCTCCGGCTATATGACGCTGCGTTTTTTGAAGGAGAATTATGCAGACAAGAAAATCTTCGTTCTGGGAACCGCTTCCTTTGTGGCGGAACTGCGAAAGAATGGCCTCTGGGTAACCGAGGTCTGCGAGGACAGCATTGACTGCGTGGTCGTTGCCTATGACAGTGAATTAAATTATGCAAAGCTTACCGAAGTCTGCAAGATTTTATTCACCCAGGATGTTCCTTTCTACGGCACCAACCCGGATCTGCGCTGCCCCATCGACTTCGGCTTTATCCCCGATTGCGGTGCCATCTGCGACATGATCACCGCCACCACAGACAAACAGCCCATCTATCTGGGCAAGCCCAGCAAAGAGGTCGTAAAGCTTTGCCTTGAAGTCTCCGGCTTCACTCCCGAGGAGACTCTGGTGGTTGGCGATCGTCTGTACACCGATATTGCCTGCGGCATCAACGGTGGTGTGGACACCTGTGTTCTCTTCACCGGCGAGGCACAAAAAAAGGATATTCTGACTCCCGAGGGGGAGCCGAATACCCAATATCTGCCGGACTATGCTTTTGAAAATGTGCAGGAATTATTAAATGCCTGCCAGGGTGAAATAAATTTTAAATAGCTCTCTTCACGACACCGATTCCCAACGGATAAGGTCCGGTGTGTACGCCAATGGTGGCACCGATCTGGATGATGGGAATGGTGTCGATGTCGTATCCCTTTTCTTTCAGTCTGCCTGCCAGTCTGTCGCGGAACTCTACGGCTTCTTCATAATCGTAGCCATATCCCACGCAGACGCTGTAATTGGCAATATCTGCCTTTTCCTCTGCAAAATATGCTAACAGCAGATCGATATTTTTATCTACCGTCTTGCGACGGCTTCTGCCGATACCGGAGGGGAAGATTTCTCCCTCTTTTAAGGTAATGATGGGCTTGATGCCAAGCAGGCTGCCGGCCACGCTGGCTACTTTGCCGATACGTCCGCCGTGCTTTAAATATTCCATATTTCCTACGGTGAAAAAGATTCTGCCGGAGCTCTTGATCTCATTCAGGCGATCGATACTCTCCTGGTAACTCTTCCCCGCATCTCTAAGGCGTACCGCTTCCAATACATAGATGCCCTGCAATACGGTATTCACAGTAGAGTCGCAGACATAAATCTGTGCATTGGGATATTCCTCTTCCAGGATCGCTTTTGCATTCAGAGCAGACTGCATGGAGCCGCTGAACTTGGTGGTGATACAGATGCAGATGATGGGAGTTCCCGCCTTGACAAAAGGAAGAAATGCATCTACATAATCCTGCACGGAAGGCATGGAAGACTTCGGATATACATCCGGGTGATCCACCATTTCCTGATAGAACTCACGGACACCGATCTCTATCATTTCCTTCTGGTATTTCCCCTCTTCAAAAGATACATAAAAGGGAACTACCGTAATGTCTTTTTCTTTGGTCAGCTCCATGGGAAGATCACAGGAACCGTCTGATATAATATGAAATGCTTCGCTCATTATCGCATACACCTTTCTACTTGTTTGCAGAGTTTAGCTTACCACGTTGTGGAGTAAAAAGCAATGAGTTTTTGCTATTATATTTCATTTCGTGGTGTTTTATGTTGTTTTATGTAGTTTTTATTACTATATGTATGGAAAATCCGAATTACGCGATATTTGTCGATGAAAGTTTGTCAACCAACATACAACATTCGTTGACAATGGGCAGTTCTCTCGATATACTTGAGTTGTTAACCATTCATTCCCCCCCAGTTAACATTTTCTGCAGGAATGACCCCCTTTCATTCTCTGCAAACCCAAAAAACAGCCCGGCAGGATCTCCTGTCGGGCTGCGTTATTGTCTTCTATTATTCCTATCTTTATATGGAGTAATCCAGATTCTCCAGGCGCTTGTTCCGTCGTTCCACCAGATCCGCAATGGTGACTCCGTCCACTACCTTGTTCACTGCATCATACAATTCCTGCCATACCTCCAGAGTCTCACAGGTATCACATCGTTCGCAGATATCAGCGCCTTCCTCCAGACATGCCACCGGAGCCAGTGAGCCTTCCGTCAGTCGTAAGATCATTCCTACAGTAAAATCTGCCGGATCCTTGGCAATACGATAACCGCCCTGGGCACCACGGACGCTTTTTACATAACCTGCCTTGTTCAAAACAGCAATGATCTGCTCCAGATACTTTTCGGAAATCCCCTGTCTGGCAGCAATTTCTTTTACCTTGATACACTCTCCGTTGTTGTTCAATGCCAGATCCAGCATGACACGTACTGCATATCTTCCTTTGGTTG
>OGNP01000772.1_pt1 | contig 18327 bp, 15 predicted proteins | sample 1573531 | NCBI WGS metagenome assembly OGNP01 (sample SAMEA2581984, study PRJEB24529) | metagenome | biome: Human gut stool | place: China | collected 2011 | reverse complement strand
CTTGAGATCACAGCCTGCAAAGTTCGTCTTGGAATACTCGAGGGAGTATTCAACGCAAAGTCGGGTCATCCGGGCGGATCGCTCTCTATCGCAGATCTGCTCACGTATCTTTATTTTGCCAAGATGAACGTATATCCTGATAAGCCGGAAGAGCCTGAGAGAGATAGACTCGTGCTTTCAAAGGGCCACACAGCACCTGCACTCTATGCAACTCTTGCAGAAAAAGGCTTTTTTCCAAAGGAGGAGCTGAAGTCTCTCAGACATATCGGTGCAATGCTTCAGGGTCACCCTTGTATCTCTATCCCTGGCGTAGATATGTCCTCTGGATCCCTTGGACAGGGCATTTCTGTTGCCTGTGGTATGGCGCTTTCAGGAAAGCTCACAAGCGATACCTATAAGGTGTATACTATCCTTGGCGATGGTGAGATCGAAGAGGGTCAGGTATGGGAGGCTGCAATGTTTGCCGCTCATTATAAGCTTGATAACCTCGTTGCTGTTGTGGATAATAACGGACTTCAGATCGACGGAAAGATAGAGGACGTAATGTCGCCATATCCTATCGTTGACAAGTTTGCAGCATTTGGCTGGCACGTTATCACAGCCGACGCCCACGATTTTGACTCACTTGAAAAAGCATTCAACGAGGCAGAAACAGTATGCGGTCAGCCTTGCGTTATCGTAATGAAGAGTATCAAGGGCAAGGGCGTTTCATTTATGGAAAACAACGTTTCATGGCATGGTTCAGCACCTAACAAGGAGCAGTATGAGCAGGCTGTGGCAGAAATAAACGAACAGCTTAAAAGTCTGGAGGGTTAAGCAATGGCAGAATTGAAGAAGAAAGCTACAAGAGAAAGCTACGGCGAGGCTCTTGCAGAGCTTGGCGATAAGTACGAGAACCTCTATGTTTTTGACGCAGACCTTGCTGCTGCAACAAAAACAGGTATATTCAAGAAGAAATTCCCTGACAGATTTTTTGACTGCGGTATCGCCGAGTCAAATATGATGGGCGTTGCAGCAGGTATGGCTGCAACAGGCAAGATACCATTTGCTTCTACATTTGCAATGTTCGCCGCAGGCAGAGCATTTGAGCAGGTAAGAAACTCTATCGGTTATCCTCACCTCAACGTGAAGATAGGTGCAACACACGCAGGTATCTCTGTAGGCGAAGACGGTGCAACACATCAGTGCAACGAGGATATCGCTCTTATGAGAACTATCCCTGGCATGGTGGTAATAAACCCTGCCGACGACGTTGAAGCAAAGGCTGCCGTTGAAGCCGCTATCCTCCATGAAGGTCCGGTTTATCTTCGTTTCGGCAGACTTGCAACACCTGTTTTCAACGACCCTGAAACATATAAGTTTGAGCTTGGCAAGGGCGTTAAGCTCCGTGACGGCAAGGATATAGCTATCGTTGCAACAGGCCTTATGGTTTATGAAGCTATCGAGGCTGCAAAAACACTGGCAGCAGAGGGCATCGAAGCAACAGTTATCAATATCCACACTATCAAGCCAATCGACGAGGATATCATCGTTGAAGCCGCAAAGAACACAGGACTTCTTCTCACAGTAGAAGAGCATAGCGTTATCGGCGGACTTGGCTCAGCCGTTGCAGACGTTCTTGCCGCAAGACACCCTGCAAAGCTTGTTAAGATCGGCGTTAATGACGAGTTCGGTCACTCAGGCCCGGCAGTTGATCTTCTTAAAGAATATGGCCTCTGCGCAGACAATATCGTTGCAAAGGCAAGAGATGCTGTTAAGGCAAAGTAATAAAAGCACTAAACGGACGGATATTTTCCGTCCGTTTTTTTGTACACAAAAAAGACACGCTTACGATCTCGTAAACGTGTCTTTTCTTATGCTTTCGCAGTGCCTGCATGAGTGTCGATAATGTTGTTGATGCATTTGTAAAGATAAGGCTTAAGCTCGCCAATGTCCACAGGCTCGTTGTAAAGTATGGACGAATAGCAGGTTGAGCTTACAAGCTCAACTATCATGAATATCATGACCTCAGGCTGAACAATATTATATGGAGCGTCAGCAAGCATAGCGTCATAAATGTTGCGGAAGTCGATGTCATCGTCCTTTATAGGCGACGTAAGAGCGTGCTTGAAAACGCCCCAGCTAAGATTCTTTGCAATAAAAGTCAAAAGCGACTTGTTCTCGTTTAGCTGGTTGATGATGTTGTCAACAATAAAAATAATTCGTTCATTAAAGGTGAGCTTCTTGCCGCTCGCATTTAATGCCTCGATAGCGTTTCTGAAAAGCTGTGACGACTTGTGAGAAACAAGCTTGTTTCTTATGTCATATTTGTCCTTGAAATAAAGATAAAACGTCCCTTTCGCCACACCAGCGTTGTTCACGATGTCTGAAATAGAGGTCTTGCTCACTCCCTTGGTGGTAAAAAGACTAAAAGCCGTGTTAAGCAGAGAGTCCTCCTTAACCTTTTTATTGGTATCAAGCTTGCCCATTTTAACACGTCCTTCCTTATTGAATTATTTCGTATCCCGACCATACACAGGTTTACTGTGGCTGACCCTATATTTATTATAATACAAATTCTTGTTAAAGTCAACGGAGCAAAATGACCAATAGTCACTTGTGACCGTTGGTCATTTTGTGCAACTCTACAAAAAGAATGACTAATGGTCATTTTGCTATTGACTGTTGGTCATTTTTGATGTATACTATGAATTGTTAAAAGACCGAAAGGTCAAAACTATGTGAAGGGAATGACATTTGATGCAGAAATTTGGCAGAGGAGTTGTAAAGCTCCGAGTACCGATACTCATAGTCAGCGTTCTGCTGCTGATACCGTCAATATTCGGATTTGTCAGCACAAGAATAAACTATGATATTCTTTCATACCTCCCGTCAGACATTGAAACCATGAAAGGTCAGGATATAATGCTTGACGAGTTCGGCAAGGGTGGCTTTTCGCTGGTAATGCTTGACGGCATGGACGATAAGGACGTTGAAAAGGTCAAGGAGAAGATCGAAAAGGTAGACCACGTTTGCGATGTTCTCTGGTATGACACCTTGGCAGACGTTTCACTTCCAAAGGAAGTTCTTCCTGATGATATTTACGATTTCTTCAATACAGATAACTCCACAATGATGGCTGTCTTTTTTGACGAAGCGACCTCCGCTGACGGCTCACTTGAAGCTGTCAAGGAGATAAGAAGCATCGCAGGGGAGCAGTGTTTCGTAAGCGGTATGTCGTCAGTCGTTGAGGATATCAAGGATCTGACAATGCAGGAAGCTCCGATGTACGTTGTTATCGCAGTAATACTTACAAGTATCATACTTGCACTTACAATGGATTCGTTCCTTATCCCACTGTTCTTTATGCTCAGCGTGGGCATGGCGATAATCTACAACATGGGAACGAACTTCATACAAGGCGAAATATCGTTCATAACCGAAGCTCTTGCAGCCGTGCTTCAGCTGGCGGTAACGATAGACTACTCGATCTTCCTGTGGCACAGCTACAAAGAGGAGAAAGAAAAGCACCTTGGTGACAACAAAGAGGCTATGGCAGTCGCCATCGGCAAAACTATCACCTCAGTTGTTTCAAGCTCCATAACAACAGTTGCAGGCTTCCTTGCACTTTGCTTCATGAGCTACGAGCTTGGCATGGACATGGGTATCGTAATGGCAAAGGGCGTTGTTATTGGCGTTATCTGCTGCATAACTGTTCTGCCTTCAATGATACTTGTATTCGACAAGGCACTTGAAAAAACAATGCACAAAGACCTTGTTCCAAGCCTTGAAAAGCCTTCAAAGTTCATTATCAAGCACCATGCAGCATTTATCGTACTCTTTATAGTTGTACTTATCCCTGCCGTGTATGGTCAGATAAACACCAATGTCTACTATAACCTGACAGATACTCTTCCAAAGGATCTCAACAGTGTTATCGCAAACACAAAGCTAGATGAGGAATACAACATGGCAACGACCCATATGCTCCTGGTTGACGCTGATATGAAGCCAAAGGAAGTAAACTCTATGCTCGACGAAATGGGCAAGGTTGATGGTGTAAGCTTCTCAATGTCACTGGATACTCTTATCGGTCCGTCTATCCCTCGTGAGATAGTTCCTGATTCAGTAACAAAGATACTCAAGAGCGACAAATGGCAGCTCATGCTAATAGGTTCTGAATACAAGGTAGCTTCTGATGAAGAGAATGCCCAGATAGATGAGCTTAGCAAGATACTTAAATCCTACGATAAGGACGGAATGCTGATCGGTGAGGCGGCGGCAACAAAAGACCTTATCGACATAACAGATCATGACTTCAAGGTAGTAAATATAGTTTCTATCGCCGCTATCTTTATCATCATTCTTATTGCACTGCGTTCAGTTTCACTGCCTATCATTCTGGTAGCCGTTATCGAATTTGCTATCACAGTAAACATGGGTGTTCCGTGCTTTACGAATACCACCATACCGTTCATAGCGTCGGTAGTAATCGGTACTATCCAGCTTGGTGCAACAGTTGACTATGCTATCCTTATGACAACAAGATATAAGACCGAGCGTAACGCAGGCAAGGATAAGCATGAAGCTGTCACTATCGCACTCACCACTTCAATGAAGTCTATCATGGTCAGCGCACTTGGCTTCTTCGCTTCAACATTCGGCGTTGGCGTATATTCAAGCGTAGATATGATCTCACAGCTTTGTACGCTCATGTCAAGAGGTGCAATAATCAGTATGATAACTGTTATCTGCATACTTCCTTCAATGCTTATGCTGTTCGATAAGGTAATAATCAATACAACAATGGGCATGAAGAAAAAAGAAAATAAGCTTTATAAGCTTCCTGAAATAAACTAATTCGTAAAGGAGATATAGTTATGAAAAAGTATTCAAGAGTTCTTGCAGGCATACTTGCCGTACTTCTTTCCGCAGGCTGCACAGGTCTTTATGCAGCAGCTCAGTCAGACAGCTCTTCCGCTGCCGACAGCACTGCCTCAACAACAAAGAGCGAATCAGATAAAAAAGATACAAAAGATACAAAGAAAGCTGATAAGTCTGACAGCGATACAGAAAAGCAGGCTAAGGAAGAAACAGTTTATGTTATCACTGACGCTTCCGGCAACAAGACAAAAACAGTCGTTTCCAACTGGCTGAAAAACCCACAGGGCGTAAAGAAGCTGGAGGACGTTTCCGACCTGACAAATATCGAGAATGTTAAAACAGACGAGGGCTTCACAGCCAATGGTGATAAGCTCACATGGGATACCGAGGGCGGAGATATCTACTATAAGGGCTATACCGATAAGGCACTCCCAGTTGATGTAAAGGTAACATATACCCTTGACGGCAAGGAGATAAAGCCTGAGGACCTCGCAGGCAAGAGCGGTAAGCTTACAGTAAGATATGACTATACGAACAACGATAAGAAAACTGTCAAGATAAACGGCAAGAAAACAGATATCTATGTTCCATACCTTATGGCAACAACAGCTATCCTTGATACTAACGTTTATTCAAACGTTGAAGTAACAAACGGCAAGCTCATTTCAGACGGAAGCAGACAGATACTTATAGGCGTTGCAATGCCTGGCCTTACAAAGAGCCTTGATCTTCAGGATAACGAAGATATCGAGATACCGGAGTACGTTGAGTTCACAGCAGACGTAAAGGACTTCGAGTCAACGACCTCTCTCACAGTCGCAACATCTGACATCTTCTCAAAGCTTGACCTTAGCGATATCGGTGATGCTGACGATCTTCAGGATAAGCTTGATGAGCTTTCTGATGCTACAGATGAGCTTGTAGACGGCACAGCAGAGCTTTACGCAGGCATAAAGAAGCTGTCCGATTCCTCAGGAACGCTTATTACAGGTATCGACAAGCTTTATTCAGGCTCTAAGTCACTTGACGATGGTGCAAAGACACTTAACAGCGGTGCAACAAAGCTTCGTGACGGTGCAAAGACCCTTGATTCTTCCACAGGCGAGCTTATGAGAGGTATCTCCACAGCCCACAGCGGTTCAACAGCCCTACTCGGCGGTTTTGATCAGGTAAACAGTGGTATGTCAACCTTGAAGAACGGCTCATCATCACTTTCAAGCGGACTTTCACAGGTATCCTCAGGCGCACAGCAGGTAAATAACGGTGCTGCAAGCCTTGCCGCAGGCACAAATAAGCTTGTTACAGGCGTAGGCGACCTCCAGGCAGGCTCTAAAAACCTTGCCGCAGGCACAAAGCAGACCTATGACGGTTCAACTGCACTGAAAAAAGGCGTTGCAACACTTAATGCAGGCGTTTCCACACTCTATGAAAAGGTGCAGTCACTCCCTGCAAGCGTTGAACTTCTTTCAAATGGCATAACAAAGGTAGATAACGCACTTACACAGTCTATCGCATACGACCAGCAGGTACTCTCAGGACTTGAGCAGCTTCTCGGCAATTACGAAGAAGGCTCAGCAGAGTATACGAGCATAAGCAATATGATAGCAGCCGTAAATGGCTCTATCCAGTATCAGCAGGGCGCCCAGAGCGGCCTTGGCGATGTTTCAACAGGTGTCGGCACAATGGCAACCGAGGGCAAACAGCTTGTTGACGGCGTAACTCAGATATACAATGGTCTTAACGATAAGAAGAAAGGTCTTGTCGCAGGCGTTGATAATTTGAATACAGGACTTAAAACAGTAAACGAGGGTGCTTCTGCACTTAAAACAGGTATCGGCACACTTGCTAAGTCCAGCAAGGAGCTTAACAATGGTGCAGCTACACTCTCCGCAGGCACAAAGAACCTCTCCGCAGGAGTAAGCTCAGCACAGGTAGGAGCAAGCAAGCTTGATAAGGGCGTTGACAGCCTGAACTCAGGCGTATCAAAGCTTTCAAACGGTGCAAAAACTCTTGACAGCGGTCTTGGTCAGCTTGACAACGGCAGCAAGCAGCTAAAAGACGGTACTGCAACACTCTATTCATCACTTGTAGAGCTTGCACAGGGTACAACAACACTTTCAAGCGGCAGTGCAGAGCTGTTCAGCGGTATCGGTCAGCTTAAAGACGGCAGCTCACAGCTTTCATCTGGTGTTAAGAAGCTTGAAAGCGGTGCAAAGACCCTTAAAGACGGCATGGCTAAGTATAAGGACGAGGGCATCGGCAAGCTCCTTGACATCTACAACAACGACCTCAAGGGACTTATCGACAGACTTGACGCTCTCAAGACAGCAGCCGAGGATTCAACAACATTCTCAGGCGCAGCCGATGGCGTTGAAAGCTCAGTTAAGTATATTTACGAAACTGCGGCTATTGAAAAAGCAGACGAGTAATTTTTACTTCCCACACATAGCAAAGACCCCCTTGGACAGAAATGTCCGAGGGGGTCTTTGTATTTATAAATGTATTATCTGTACAAAAAAACGGACGGAATCTTTCAGCCCGTTTTATATATCCTACTGTCTTAGATAAACGCCGTTTTCTTCGATGTAGTCCTCCATGTCCTGCTTGTATTCAAGATCAAGAGAATCTTTTGGAAGTGCTTTCAGTGCTTTCTGACCAATGTCTTTTCTGAAATGCTCTCCCTCGAACTTTATCTTGGAAACAGCCTCGTAAGACTTGTCCAGTGCGCCCTGAAGCGTGTAAGCATTGCAGGTAACGCCCAGAACACGGCCGCCGTTTGTGTAGAATTTGCCGTCCTCGTACTTAGTACCTGCGTGATAAATAAACGCTCCGTCTACCTGACCCTTGTCGTCCATACCGAACATCTCGATACCCTTTTTGTACTTAACAGGATATCCTCCGCTCGCCATAACAACACAAGTGCAGTAACCCGACTTCCAGCCGATCTTGACATCAGCCAGCCTGTGTTCATAAATAGCCTCAAATATCTCGCAAAGATCACCCTCCAGCATAGGAAGAACTACCTGCGTTTCAGGGTCGCCGAAACGACAGTTGTATTCAATTACCTTTGGACCATTAGGGGTGAGCATAAGTCCGAAATACAAACAGCCCTCAAAAGTCCTGCCCTCAGCATTCATTGCATTGATAGTCGGCAGGAAGATCTTCTCCATGCACTCCTTGGCAATGTCCTCAGTGTAGTAAGGGTTAGGTGCAACAGTACCCATTCCGCCTGTGTTCAGACCCTTGTCGCCGTCCAACGCTCTCTTGTGATCCATTGAAGAGATCATAGGAACAACAGTCTTGCCGTCAGTGAATGAAAGCACAGAAACCTCAGGACCTGTGAGATATTCCTCCACAACGATAGTGGAACTGCTCTCACCGAACTGCTTGTCGTCTATCATGGAGTGTATAGCCTCCACAGCCTCTTTCTCACTCTCCGCCAGAATAACGCCCTTGCCAAGTGCAAGTCCGTCAGCCTTTATAACAGCAGGGTATGTGTTCTGTTCCTTGACATATTTTATAGCGTCCTCACTGTTTGTGAACACCTCGTATTTGGCTGTAGGAATATTGTATTTCTTCATAAGATCCTTAGAAAAGACCTTTGAACCCTCGATTATAGCCGCATTTTTCTTAGGACCAAAAGTCTTGAAACCCTCAGCCTGCAAAGCGTCTACCATTCCAAGTACAAGCGGATCGTCAGGGGCAACAGCCACCATGTCTACTTTAAGCTTCTTTGCCAGAGCCACAACGCCCTCAATATCCGTTGCCGCAACATCAAAACATTCTGCATAGCGTGGAATGCCACCGTTTCCGGGTGTGCAGTAAAGCTTTCCTACCTTAGGGGACTCCGCAAGCTTCATAACGATAGCGTGTTCACGTCCGCCTCCGCCAACAACTAATATGTCCATTTTCAGACCTCCTCAGTGTGTTTTTCCAATTATAACAATACCGCACACCTATGCTGTGCGGTATCGTCATTTATTTATTTCGTATATTATTACTTAAGCTTAAAGCTGTCAAGAACTGTCTTGAACTCGTCAGAAAGCTTGCTGTAAGCGTTCTCGCTTGCACCATATGTGATAACAACAAGGTTGCCGTTGTCAGAAGTGATTATCTGATTGAGCAGTACCTTCTGTGAGCCGATCTCGCCAGTTACGTCAACAATGTAAGCGTCCTTGCCTGCAAACTTATCTTCCTTGTCGTTTGTAACAGTGTAGCCGTCCATGGAATTATATGTTTGCTTGATCTGGTCAGCATAATCACTTGCTGTAAGACCATTGAGCAGATCGTTTGACATTGAGATAACGTTGATAGAAGCAGACTCAAGCTCAGCATCATCGCCTGCGTCAGCGTATGTGAACATTACGTCAACACCAGCGGACTCCTGCATTGCCCACTTCTTTGAGTCGATCTTGAAAGTATACAGATCGCTTGTGTAAACATTATCCTTATAAGTTCCCTTAGCCTCGTCACCGGTGCTTGTTGTGTCGTTAGCAGAAGTTGTTGTGTCAGCAACTGACTCCTCAGGTGCAGCAGTTGTAGTTGTTGTGTCAGCCTTAGACTCGACAGCAGGTGCGGCTGTAGTTGTAGTAGTTGTTTTAGCCTCAGCCTTTGACTCACTGCTTGAATCGCTTGACTCTGAGCAGCCTGTAACTGCAAATACCATTGACAGTGCCATGAGTGATGCAAGTAACTTTTTCATAATAAATTTCTCCTTTTCTTCTTGACCTTTATTGTTTTGCATTAATGCACAGAAATTAGTGATGGAATAATCTTATTCCGGTGAATGCCATTGCCATGTTGTACTTGTTGCAAGTCATGATAACATGATCGTCCCTGATAGATCCGCCTGGCTCGGCAATGTAAGCCACACCGCTCTTTTTAGCTCTCTCGATGTTGTCGCCGAATGGGAAGAAAGCGTCAGAACCAAGGCAAACGCCTGTGTTCTTTGCAAGCCATTCCTTCTTTTCAGCCTCAGTGAGCACCTCAGGCTTTACCTTGAATGTGTTCTGCCATACGCCCTCAGCCAGTACATCATCATGCTCGTCAGAAATGTAAACGTCAATAGCGTTATCTCTGTCAGGACGTCTGATGTTGTCAACGAACTGAAGTCCCAGAACCTTTGGATGTTGTCTGAGCCACCAGATGTCAGCCTTGTTTCCTGCCAGTCTTGTGCAGTGTATTCTTGACTGCTGACCTGCACCGATACCAATAGCCTGACCGTCCTTTACATAGCAAACGCTGTTAGACTGTGTGTATTTAAGTGTGATAAGTGAGATAACAAGATCAGTTTTCTTGTCCTCAGGTATCTCCTTGTTGTCTGTCACGATATTTGTGAGCATATCGTTGTCTATTTTCAGCTCGTTTCGACCCTGCTCAAAAGTTACGCCGAAAACCTGCTTTCTCTCAATAGGTGCAGGAACATAGTTCTCATCTATCTTGATAATGTTGTATGTACCCTTTCTCTTAGACTTGAGTATCTCAAGAGCCTCGTCAGTGTAGCCGGGTGCAATAATACCGTCAGAAACCTCTCTCTGTATCATTTTTGCAGTGCAAGCGTCGCACTCGTCAGAAAGTGCGATAAAATCGCCGTATGATGACATTCTGTCAGCACCTCTTGCTCTCGCATAAGCGCTTGCAAGTGGAGTAAGCTCGCCCAGATCGTCAACAAAATATATCTTCTTTTCGACCTCGCTCAAAGGCTTGCCGATAGCAGCGCCCGCAGGTGAAACGTGCTTGAAAGAAGTTGCCGCACACATACCTGTTGCCTTTTTAAGCTCTCTTACCAACTGCCAGCCGTTGAATGCGTCAAGCAGATTGATGTAACCCGGCTTGCCGTTGAGTACCTCGATAGGGAGATCCTTGCCATCCTCCATAAATACTCTTGACGGCTTCTGATTAGGGTTGCAGCCGTATTTCAAAAGCATTTCATTTGCCATAATTTTTACCTCCGTTTATTTAACCTATTCACTCCGCAGATATTACTTGCTGTACTTATTAACGATCTTAGAAACAGCCTTGCCGCTTGCGATATCAATGTATCTTACAAACAGCGATACCTTGTTGTCCTCGTTGAGTGCTTCCCAAAGCTTGCCCGTGAACTCTTCGATATCGTTCGGTATCTCCACCTTCTTAGGCTCGCCCTCAAAGCTTGGCAGAGGATTGCCGTCACCCATGTAAGTGTGGATAAAATGACCCACGCCGTCAAGAGGGTTGGTGTATGTGTAAGTAAATCTCTCGCAGCAGTCAGGGTTGCCGTCAGCGGACTTGAGTATGCTCATAGCATAATTATATGCGCCGTTCTCAACGTGCATGATACCTGAAATACGAGGAGTGTAGTTTGGAGCGTCGTCCTCATACTCTCTCGTCCTCAGTGACTGTTCAAAAGTCTGCTGCTTGTCCATAAGTTCGTAAATAGTGTCCGTCTGATCGCCGTTTGTAACGATAGTCTTGTTTCCAAGCACACGAACAGGGGAGTATATAATAAGGTGTGAGTCAGAAAGCTTGCTAGGGTCAGCAGCTTCTGTCTTTATGCCATCCTCAGTTTCCGTGAAAACTCTGTTTCTGGAATTAACACTTCTGCCCATGATAAAATAAGCCGTTACCGCACTCTTTCCGTCAGCAGACTTGCCTATAACTATTCCTCTGCCCGGATATGAGTTGCTTTTAAGCTCGTCATAAATATTAAGGGTCTTCATATCTTGTCCTCCATAATTTTTCTCAGTCTTTAAGGTCAACGTAAGCCTTGCCGTCCTTAATGCTTATCCTGTCCTCGCAGAACAGCGAAACCGCCTTAGGCAAAAGCTTCCATTCAACGTTTTCCATTATCTTCTTCTGCAAACTTTCAGGTGTTTCGTCATTTGCAACATCTACAGCACCCTGCAAAATAATAGCACCGGCGTCAGCCTTTTCGTTTACAAAATGTATAGTCGCACCCGATACCTTTACACCGTATTCCAAAGCCTTTTCATGAACTCTAAGTCCATAAAAACCCTCGCCGCAGAATGACGGTATCAGCGCAGGGTGAACGTTTATTATCCTGTAAGGATAAGCCTTTGTAACGCATTCGTCAAGAATTATCATAAATCCGGCCAGCACGATAAGGTCAGCACCCTGTCTGTTAAGCTCCGCCAAGATAGCCTCGCTGTAACTCTTGCTGTCAGCATATTCCTTTCTCGGAATAACGACAGTGCCGATACCTGCATTTTTCGCCCTCTCCAGAGCGTAAGCACCCTCCTTCGAGGATATAACGCAGGTTATCTTGCCATTTTTTATAATGCCGCTTTTTTCAGCGTCAATAAGCGCCTGTAGGTTTGTTCCGCCGCCCGAAACAAGAACGCATATCTTCTTCATATCTCTTTACCCTTAGCAGATGATAACGCCCATGTCAGAGTCAACAAGCTCGCCCAGAACGTAAGCTTCTTCGCCTGCTGCCTTGATAGCTTCGATAGCCTTGTCAGCGTCAGCCTTGTCAACAACAACAGTCATACCAACGCCCATGTTGAATGTGTTGAACATATCTCTCTCAGGAATGTTTCCTGTCTTTGCGATAACGTCGAAAATAGGAAGCACCTGAACGTCGCTTCTTGCTATCTTAACAGAAAGACCGCTTGGAAGTGAACGTGGAATGTTCTCATAGAATCCGCCGCCTGTGATGTGAGATATAGCCTTTACCTTAACAGAATCAAGCAGGCTCATAACAGCCTTTACATATATCTTTGTAGGTGTGAGAAGTGTCTCGCCAAGTGTCTTGCCAAGCTCGTCATAGTGAACAGAAAGAGTCTTTTCGTCAACGCTGAATACCTTTCTTACCAGTGAGAAGCCGTTTGAGTGAACACCGCTTGACTTGATAGCTATCATAACGTCTCCGGCCTTCTGAGTGCTTGGGTCAAGTATCTTGTCCTTGTCAACAACGCCAACAGAGAAGCCTGCAAGGTCATATTCGTCAACAGGGTAGAAACCGGGCATCTCAGCCGTTTCGCCGCCGATAAGCGCACAGCCTGACTGTACACAGCCCTCAGCAACACCTGAAACTATCTGAGCTATCTTCTCAGGATAGTTCTTGCCAACAGCGATGTAGTCAAGGAAAAACTGTGGCTTTGCACCGCAGCAGATAATGTCGTTTACGCACATTGCCACGCAGTCGATACCAACTGTGTCATGCTTGTCCATAAGAAAAGCTATCTTGAGCTTTGTGCCAACGCCGTCTGTGCCTGAAACGAGAACAGGCTTTGTGATACCTGTCATGTCAAGCTCAAACAGACCGCCGAAGCCGCCGATGCCGCTGAGAACACCGCTCGTCATGGTCCTTGCAACGTGCTGCTTCATAAGCTCAACTGCCTTGTAGCCTGCCGTTACGTCAACGCCTGCTTCCTTGTAGCTGTTTGAAAAACTGTTTGTATTCATGATAAAATATCCTTTCAGTTATTTACTTCTTTTCCGATATCTTCGATTCAAATTTGTCCTTAGGCATATCCTTAGGAACTTCGATAGGGTATTTTTCTGTAAAGCATCCTACGCAGAAATCACACTTTGAATTTCCCGCAAGCTTTTTAACGCTCTCAACACTGAGATATCCCAAGCTGTCTGCACCGATATATTCGCATATTTCTTCATTGGTCATCTTGCAGGCGATAAGATTTTCCTTGCTGTCTATATCCGTTCCGAAATAGCATGGTGCAATGAATGCAGGGGAGGAGATACGAACGTGAACTTCCGTCGCCCCTGCCTCTCTGAGCAGCTTGACGATACGTCCCGACGTCGTTCCTCTGACGATACTGTCGTCTATCATAACGACCCTCTTGCCCTTAACAGTGCTTGAAATAGCGTTGAGCTTTATCTTGACGGAGTTCGTCCTCTCTGTCTGGCTAGGCTGAATGAACGTCCTGCCTATGTATCTGTTCTTGATAAATCCAATGCCGTATGGTATGCCGCTTTCCTGAGAAAATCCCAGCGCAGCGTCAAGTCCCGAGTCAGGCACGCCTATGACGATATCAGCGTCAACAGGGTGTTCTCTCCAAAGATATTTTCCTGCCCTGAGCCTTGCCATGTGAACGCTCGACCCCTCGATAACAGAGTCAGGTCTGGCAAAATATACATATTCAAATACGCATATAGTACCCTTTTTACCACAGTGAGTCGTGATAGAGTTCACACCGTTTTTGTCAATAACTATCATTTCACCTGGTTTAAGATCTCTTATGTATTCAGCGCCGATGCTGTCAAAAGCACAGGTCTCCGACGCTACCACATAGCCGTCGTCTATCTTTCCGAGGCAGAGCGGTCTGAAGCCGTCAGGATCTCTCGCCGCAATAAGCTTTGTCGGCGACATAACGAGCAGCGAATACGCACCCTTTATCCTGTACATAGCCTTTTCAAGCGCCGCCTGTATAGACGGTGCTCTAAGACGTTCCTCGGTTATGGCGTATGATATGACCTCAGTATCATTTGTGCTGTGGAATATCATGCCCTTATTTTCATATTGCTCTCTAAGTTCTCTTGCGTTAGTAAGATTGCCATTGTGAGCGATAGCCATAGGACCCTTTATGTGACGAACAACAAGCGGCTGAGCGTTTGAAGCATTGCAGTTGCCTGTAGTCGAATATCTCACATGACCTATAGCAATGTTGCCCTTGCCGAGCCGTTCGAGAGTTTCCTTGTCAAAAACCTGATTGACAAGACCCACGTCCTTGTGATAGCTGAACACGCCGTCGTCGTTTACAACGATACCGCAGCTTTCCTGACCTCTGTGCTGTAATGCGTAAAGAGATACATAAGTCTGAGCCGCAACATCGCTTGTCTTGTTAGTATAAATGCCGAAAACGCCGCATTCTTCATGGATACCTGTTACCAATTAAATCATTCCCTTCCGTTCCAGCAGTAGGTGCAAAGCTCACAGCTTGGCAGACCCACAGCCTTTACAGTGCCTTCAAGCGACTGGAATTCAACAGAGGTAAGCTTAAGTCTTCTGCATATCTCGTCCCTGAGGAGCTTGCCACGCTCAGTGCTTGAATCGCTGTATTCTTCAATGTATTTAACTCCCTCGATACCCTCGTTCTCATCAATGATCTGTCTTGCGATAAGTTCAAGCTCCGAGGTGCTGCGTGAAAAGTTAAGATACTTGCAGCCATACATGATAGGAGGACAGGCTGATCTCATGTGGACTTCCTTTGCACCGTTCTCATAAAGAAACTCAACAGTTTCCCTCATTTGAGTTCCTCTGACGATACTGTCGTCAACGAACAGAAGCTTCTTGCCCTCGATAAGTTCGTGAACAGGTATAAGCTTCATCTTCGCAACTCTGTTTCTCATAGACTGGCTTGTTGGCATAAAGCTTCTAGGCCATGTAGGAGTGTACTTGATGAACGGTCTTGCAAAAGGTATGCCGCTTTTGTTTGCATATCCTATAGCGTGAGGAACGCCCGAATCAGGTATTCCGCAAACGAAATCAACGTCAGGAAGCCTGCCGTTTTTCATATCGTTCTCCGCCATTATCTCGCCGTTGCGTGTTCGCATAAGTTCAACGTTCACGCCCTCATAGCAAGCGGTAGGGTAGCCGTAATAAGTCCAAAGGAAAGTGCAGATCTTTTTCTTGTCTGTACCCTCGCTGAGGATATTGTAGCCGTCCTTGGTTATCTCAGTTATCTCTCCCGCCTTTAGTTCGTGACAGGTGGAGTATCCAAGCTTCTGATATGCAAATGATTCAAAAGAAAAGCAATATCCGTCAGAACGCTGTCCTATTATAATAGGAAGCCGTCCGTCCTTATCTCTGGCAACGATCATCGACTTGTCTGTCATTATTGCAAGCGACATCGTGCCTTCTATCTTGTCCTGTGCGTATCTTATGCCGTCAACAAAGCTGTCCTTCTGTGCGATCAGCGCACCGATAAGCCCTGCGGAATTGATAGCGCCGCTGCTCATTGTTTCAAAGTTTGCGCAGCCCTTTTCAAGCAGTTCGTCAGCCAGTTTAGCGGCATTTTGTATTACACCAATAGAGCACACTGCGTAAAGTCCTAACTTCGAGCGTACCATTATCGGCTGAGGATCTGTGTCGCTTATGCAGCCGATACAGATGTTTCCTCTCATTTTGTCAACGTCTTTTTCAAATTTAGTACGAAATGGTGAGTTTTCAATGCTGTGAATATTTCTCTGAAAGCCAAGCTCAGGGGAGAATGAAGTCATTCCGCCCCGCCTTGTGCCTAAGTGTGAATGATAGTCGGTCCCGAAGAAAACGTCCTGAATACAGTCATTAGCTGAAACAGCTCCGAAAAAACCGCCCATAGATATTATTCTCCCATTACTCTCTTTATCATCTCATGGTAAGCCTCTTCAACGCCGCCCATGTCTCTTCTGAATCTGTCCTTGTCGAGCTTCTCGTGTGTCTTAGAATCCCAGAAACGGCAAGTATCAGGTGAGATCTCGTCAGCAAGAAGTATCTTTCCGTGGAATCTGCCGAACTCGATCTTGAAGTCGATAAGGTCAATACCGATGTTCTTGAAGAAGCCAAGCATAAACTCATTTACCTTGAAAGCATACTTTGTGATATCCTCGATCTCTTCCTCAGTAGCAAGACCAAGACCAAGAGCATAATACTTGTTGATGAATGGGTCGCCAAGCTCGTCGCACTTGTAGCTGAACTCAAGTGTAGGCTGCTTGAGCTTTGTTCCTTCCTCGATACCGAGCTTCTTTGAGAAGCTTCCTGCTGCAACGTTTCTTACGATAACTTCCAGCGGAACGATCTCGACCTTCTTAACGATAGTCTCTCTGTCAGAGATCTCCTCAACAAGATGAGTAGGGATACCCTCTTTTTCAAGAAGCTTGAACATATAGTTTGTCATTTTGTTATTGATAGCACCCTTGCCAACGATAGTGCCTTTCTTCTCGCCGTTGAAAGCAGTAGCGTCGTCCTTGTAATCAACGATAACAAGATCAGGGTCGTTTGTAGCGAATACTTTCTTAGCCTTGCCCTCATAGAGCTGTTCTGTCTTTACAATGTTTTCCATAGATTTATTCCTCCATAAAATTATTTACATTATTTATATGATACACCGAAAACATATCCACTGCCGTTTTAATATGTAGGGGCGAACATTGTTCGCCTGCCGACAGCAGATCTTCCCCGATATATCAAATATAACATACAGCCGAGCTATATGTCTGTATCAAAAAAATCAAAGTGCAGCAAGCTTGTCCTGTAAAGCCTTGTCCTTAGCCACAACGCCGTCTATCATATCCTGCTTAGCCTTTTCAAGCTTCTCAGCCAGACCCTCGTCAGAAAGAGCAAGCATCTGAATAGCAAGTATAGCAGCGTTCTTAGCGCCGTCAACTGCGACAGTGGCAACAGGGATACCGCTAGGCATCTGAACGGTAGCAAGCAGAGCGTCCATGCCGTCGAAGTTAGCACCCTTGCAAGGGATACCGATAACAGGAAGCGTTGTGTGACCTGCAATAACTCCCGCAAGATGAGCCGCCATTCCGGCAGCGCAGATTATAACTCCGAAGCCGTTTTCCTTAGCCTTGTCAGCAAAATCGCTTGCAAGCGCAGGCGTTCTGTGAGCAGACATAACGTGACATTCGTAAGGAACACCGTAAGCTTTAAGTTCAGCAACAGCCTTGCTGACAACAGGAAAATCGCTGTCAGAACCCATTATTACCGCAACTTTTTTCATAAATTTATACCTCCAAGTAAAACAAAAAATTACAAATAAAAAACTGCAACAATGGCGTTGCAGTTTTAGTCAGTGCATAATTAGATTGTTAGAGTGCAAAAAATCAAGGCAGGACGCAATTATACTTAAAGACCTACCCATAAAAGAATATGTAATTGATGAAAAACAGCACATTTCAGTCATACATCTCTCCTGAATACATACAAAAAATACTGCACAATATTACCAGACAGTAAAGCGGAGCAAAACTGTCTGCGAAAGCTTTTTTTACTGATCTTCTCCATAACAGCATACAAAGCCTTACAATAATATTGTACAATATTTATAGATAAATTTCAACACATATTTATATAAAATTTATATCAATTAATCTTTGATTTATTGTGAAATTTGTCTACATTAACTTTTTGTTCAGAAAATACTTGTATCAGTGATCTGACCGTTTGACAAGCTGTTGACGAGATCACGCATTTCCTCTTTGGAGCGAATACAGTGTGCCGAGTCGATTATCTGCTGTCTTTGAAGCGGATCCAGCTTAGCAAAGTAAGCATATGCCGCAGGCACCTGAGCAAGAGCCATAGACAGCCCCAGCGGCAATTCCTGCCCGTGAGCAAAAGAGTTGTTTTTCATTTTTATCACCTCCGCATATATTATTTCCCAGGCAATAAAAATAATAAACCCTTACGATCTTATATGTGATACTGCACAATTTATCACATCGTAATTTGTGCAAACAAATGATTTATGTTTTAATTTGGCAACATTTCTGCAATTGTTGCATTTTTTATGCAACAAA
>OGNP01000761.1_pt1 | contig 18643 bp, 18 predicted proteins | sample 1573531 | NCBI WGS metagenome assembly OGNP01 (sample SAMEA2581984, study PRJEB24529) | metagenome | biome: Human gut stool | place: China | collected 2011 | reverse complement strand
ATACGCGTGTGGGGACAAGTACATGGACGAGATAGCGTTTGAAACTGTCGGAGGATCATCCCCACGCGTATGGGGACAAGATAATTGACGTTTTAACGGAACATCTTGACGAGGGATCATCCCCACGCGTATGGGGACAAGTCGGAATAATTGCAGGCGTGAACGGCTGTAATGGGATCATCCCCACGCGTATGGGGACAAGGTGGCGAAAATCAGCAAGTGCGGTATGTACCTGGGATCATCCCCACGCGTATGGGGACAAGTTCCCATAGGGGTTATCAGAAATCCGATAGTGGGGATCATCCCCACGCGTATGGGGACAAGTTGCTGTAACTATTGCAGGTGCGTCTACTCCTAGGATCATCCCCACGCGTATGGGGACAAGCGGTTATCAATATGCCAGTATTCCCGATATTTAGGATCATCCCCACGCGTATGGGGACAAGTTAAATAAACCGTTATTAAGAAAATGATTACCAGGATCATCCCCACGCGTATGGGGACAAGTGATAACTATACTGTTGATGGTGATTTGTTCCGGGATCATCCCCACGCGTATGGGGACAAGGCATATTGTTTTGTTCCCATCTTGCGTATGTTGGGATCATCCCCACGCGTATGGGGACAAGAATCAAGTACAGCGCAAAGGGTTACAATACATAGGATCATCCCCACGCGTATGGGGACAAGATAAACATTCCTGCTATCGTTATGAATGCAGATGGATCATCCCCACGCGTATGGGGACAAGGTTGTTAAGGAAACAATCTTAAAATGCTTAATGGGATCATCCCCACGCGTATGGGGACAAGCATTTATCCGTCATCGGTTGAAACTTATGAAGAGGATCATCCCCACGCGTATGGGGACAAGACCCAGTCGTCCGAGGCAGGAACATAATTAGTAGGATCATCCCCACGCGTATGGGGACAAGTCGGCTATCGCACTATCACTTGACACATGCGAAGGATCATCCCCACGCGTATGGGGACAAGAAAGACACGGTTAACGAGGAGATACAGACGGAGGGATCATCCCCACGCGTATGGGGACAAGTCCATGACGGTGGAAGAGATTGTTCCGTAGACAGGATCATCCCCACGCGTATGGGGACAAGAAGCTCCCGTAAAATCGCCGTCTGTACCTACCGGGATCATCCCCACGCGTATGGGGACAAGTATATGGACGAGGTAGCGTTCGAAACTGTTGGAGGATCATCCCCACGCGTATGGGGACAAGCGTTTCAAGCGTGGTGTCGGTCGTTTAGGTTAAGGATCATCCCCACGCGTATGGGGACAAGGACGTCTCGCCGTTATAAGCGTGGTGTCGGTCGGGATCATCCCCACGCGTATGGGGACAAGTCCTCAGTGCCTTCGAAATACAACATCAAGTTAGGATCATCCCCACGCGTATGGGGACAAGAAAGTCGGCAGTATCACCCGATAAGGCAGTTAAGGATCATCCCCACGCGTATGGGGACAAGGCAACTGTGCAGGTTCTGAGTTAGCACAGAACAGGATCATCCCCACGCGTATGGGGACAAGAATATATTGCGTATAATAGATGTAGACATCTGAGGATCATCCCCACGCGTATGGGGACAAGTCGCTTGACGTTTACAAGCGGGGCATAATCGAGGGATCATCCCCACGCGTATGGGGACAAGCATCTCGTTTTTCCGCCAATTCTTCGGGTGTTAGGATCATCCCCACGCGTATGGGGACAAGTCAGAGCCGTAAAGGCGTTCTACAATTTTTGTAGGATCATCCCCACGCGTATGGGGACAAGTTGACAAGCACGGCAATAAGCTGTTGCTGGAACGGATCATCCCCACGCGTATGGGGACAAGACTAAAGAAATCAAGGAAAATAGCGGTTTTGCAAAATCAACCGCTTAGATTTCCTTTAACTTTTCATAGATCCTTTGTGTAAGCAGACAATCGTCAAGCGCCCTATGAATCCTATCTTTATTATAATGCAAATCAAGATAATCCGCAATAGATGATAATGAATATGAATTAATATCAAGTAGTTTTCTTGATATTTTAACTGTATCAATAATTTTTGACGGAACAAAATCAATTTTGTTTTCAGCACACGCAGATTTAATAAAATTCAGGTCAAAACCGATATTATGCCCGACCAGAGGTTTTCCGTTGCATCGCATTGCAAACTCACTAAGTGCTTTGCTTTTGTCTGTTCCTTCACTTGCCAGTAATTCCTCCGTTATACCTGTAAGCCTGATAATCGCCTCCGGTATTTTTTTATCTGTTTTGACAAGCACAGAATATGTTTCCGCTACTGATCCGTTTTCAACCGTCACTGCACCGAGTTCTATTATTTCATCATCGGGATTAAGTCCCGTTGTTTCAATATCAATTACCGTATATGTATCCGATACACCGGATGATTTCTGTTTTTTCTCCGATAAACGATTTATGTGATTTGTCATAGCCTTAGGACGAATAACGTTTTCATCGTCACTTTTTGTCACACGTCTTTTTATAAGCTTTATGCCGTCATAATCTACCGGCTCCCATTGCGTATTGTGAATACGGAATTCCAGTTTCTGCTCGTTATTTGAGCTGTATGACATTGAGGCGTGACCGTTTCCGATGTTTGAGCACACTCTGTCCCATACGTTATCACGAACTCTTGCGTTCAGATTTCCGACATACACGCCTGTATCTATTTCCTGCATCCACCTGGAAAGATCTCCGCGTAGTTTAGGCGGACAACAACTCAGTGTAATTACTACCATCATATCGTCACCTGTATTGTTTACCGTAATCGAGAGGTTCGTTTTTATCATTCCACAGATACATGACTTTTTCGTCATCCGGATTTACTTCAGGCATCAGCAGATATTTTATATCGTGTACCATTCGTTCAAGTATATGAGCTTTCACCATTTCGTCACGGACCCTATGCCGTACAAATCTTGATATATCATCATTTACCGATGCAGCCGCTTCAAAAGATATCGGTATCGTGACTTCAGCTTTATAAAGATCGGCTATATCATATACAAACGAACATTCGTGACCGATATGCACAAACCCCAGTGCAGGCGAACACCCCATAGAACATATAACAGCGTGAGCAAGCCCGTAAAGGCAGGCATGTGCCGCCGACAGAGCCTGATTGACAGGATCGGACGACTGGAAATCTTCGTGATTGTATACACGACCGTTCCATTCGACATTCCATTTTTCAGACTGCTGTCTGTACACTTTTCTTATTCGACTGCCCTCACGGCCTCTAAGCTGTTGCAGAGTAAGCCCCGAAACATCCTCATCGGGAAAACGCATCATATACATCTTTCTGACAACATCAAGATGCTTGCGCTGGTTTGTGACCATTTCCGCTTGTTTTACAATAAGCCTCGAACTGTGCGTCAGCGGTCTGCCGCCGGCATAATATCTGACACCCTGCTCACCAACCCAACATATGCTTATTCCGCTGTCACCGATAAGTTCCATAGCCCTGTGTGAAACATCAGTTCCGGGACCTAACATAAGTACAGAGATTGTACCCGATGGTATATGCGTAACGCCGTTCTCATCAATAACGGTGATTGCACTGTCTTTTCTGTTTATTTTACAATGTTCCAGATACAGAAATGTAATTCTGTCGGCAATCTGCGGCAGTTCTACGATATCGGGTTTTATCATTCCGGGTATTTCAGCCATTTGTATTATTTCCCGGATGCATTACAGTCATAAGCCCCATACCGTACGCTTTTCCTCTGCCTATTCCGTTTATGAGCATATTTTTGAACAGTTCTTCATCCGTCACTTCAAGCAGTCCTTCAAACGTCACCGACAGAAGAGTTACTACTCTGTTGTCCTTTTTGAAAAATCTGCACCACTTGTTCTGAACCACATCGAATGAATCTTCACTAAGGCAGAACCCGTTCTTCTCTGCTCTGTCCATCAGCCACTGCTTTTGAAAGTCAACAATAGTGACTGCCCTTTTCTTACCCTGTCCCTGTTTTACATTATCCGTTTTCACCGGATTTGCGGTAAGGCGGAACTGCCATATATCACCCTTTTTTATTCTGCCAAGCAGACCGTCATATTCTCTTGTTTCTCCTGCTCTGCCGGTATCACCAAACTGCAATGCTATAACAGATAAGTCAGGCTTCTGATTGCTGAGAATCATCAGATAAAGCTCTCCTCCAAGACTGTCGATGCGCCAGAGCTTCCTTGAACGGTCATCCGTAAGTGCCGCTTCTACAGCTCCGTGCAGAACACTGCGTGAATTGACCGCCTTCAATGTATTGCGGTTTGACAGATCCAGATAAACTCTTGATAAGTACATTGTTTCACCTCAATTCAGCCATAGGATCATGCTCTGCAGAAACCATATCCTCTGCGCTGTCCGGCTTATCGATTTCCACATAGCAGTCTTTTATTTTTCGCAGCCCGAAACGTCTGAATGTCGGATCAAACGAAACAGGAACATCCTTGATTATTGCAGGACCGTCTTCGCTTTCTGCGATAATTCTGAGCCTTGTGTCGGCGTTTTTTCTCTGCTGTTTGTCAAGCAACGGACTTTCCGATTTAAGCACATCAAGAAGATCTCCGTCACGCAATCCCCATACAAGCGGAGGTGTAGGCGGGCATGAGCGCCTGCCTAAAAATAGCGGAAACGCCGGATGCTTCAGCGCGTCTTCGATTTTTTCTATCAGCCCTGCATCTTCATGTTCAAGTCCTACAAGGAAAGTCGCATCGGAAAGGTAAAAACGGTGCGTGATATACTTTTTTGTCTTTTCACCGTTGGCAGTGTGATAATCCCTTATCTGCCGACCCTCGTTTTCTACTCTGATACCGATCTTAAGCTCATTCAGATCGTCAAGAGGTTCCGTCCTCTCTCTTCCCATAGCCGATGCCACAAGTCCGATTACACCGCTCTTGGTCGGATATCCGAGCGAGCGGCGTGTATCAAATTTCGACTCAACGCCCCATGACTGCAACGGAGCGGCAAGTCTGAGCAGCAGTACAGGCATTATACCACCTCATCTTTTATGTAGCTATAAAGCTTTTCGAGCAGCTCGTCAAGATTTACCCTTTCGGCATCGGATATAGCGTCCGCACCTATCATAAAGCTCTTTACAGGCTTTCCGCTGAAGTTGTTATATACCTTGCCTGCATACTCCTGTAATTTCTTCACAGACTCTTCAACATAGCCGTTATTGCTGATAACCGGCTTTTCAAATGCACCGACAAGGTTTACAGGCTGATCTTTTCTGATCGTCACATAAACCATATCAGGATATGTTCTGTTTGCGTATGAGTTCTGCTTACCGGTAGGCATAGAGCAGATAAATGCTTCGGCAAATCCCTTTATAACTTCTGCTACAGAAACACCTATTGATTTCTTAAGCTGTGCAACATTCACAGTCGCATATCTGTAAAGCGTTGAAGAATTGAACTCTGTTGTTCCGAGATGTCCCGCACCCGCACTGTCCTCAGGCGAGCAATCGTCTACTGCCGTAAAGTAGTCATACTCATTCTGAACAGCATGAGTTGAAATGCTGTGAGCAACCTGCGATGCCGCATCTACATTCAGGTCAGCATCGTCTGCTACCATTCTTCCGAATAAAGCAATATCAACAGAAGGCGTTTCTTTAAGCGCCTGCTTATAGAGCTTGGCGTCTTTTTCGCCGCTTATAACAAGTTGTGCAAGATTATTAGCCTGCACAGCACTTATAAAGAACAGTGCTCCTGTTTTATTATCCTTCTTTTCGTTTATTTTCACACCTGCCGAGTTCATCGCCTTTATAGCTTCCTTAACGGCTGTTTCATCGTCAAAACTGCTGTCAAGCTTTTTGATTTCATTAGCAATAAGATCAACAGCGTGCATTGTTCTGTAGCCGAGTTCTTCACTTGTAAAAAGTTCATTGAACATAAGACGCATTGCGTGCTTCCACGACTGGCTTGACACTCTGGCTCTGTTTGCACCGCCGTAAAAAGCTGTTTTAGGTCTGCCGGTATCATCACGGTTTACGCATGAAGGCGGAACTGTCTGTACTACATGGAAATCAACATATAATCTTTCGTTACTCATTTTCTTTACTCTCCTTTTGAATTATCTTTTTCGGTCTTATACTTTTCGGAATAGAAATCTCTTCCCCACGACAGTTTTATATCTGCCGCCTGCTCAGGATAATTGAACCTGTAGAGCTCTTCGGCAAGCTTCGCATAATCAAGCGGTATACTCTTGCCTTTGAGCAGTTGAACTATGCTTTTGAGCTGGTAAGCAAGCTCTTCCTTTGTCGTTGATGTTACAACAAGGTTAAGTCTGTTTACAACACGTTCTTCATCATCACTGCTGTTTGCAATGTGATAAGCCGCTCTTCCCAGAGTATAGCCCTTTTCATACATAAATCTGTCGTTACCCTGCTGATGCAAAGAGTACAACGTCAGAGCCGTATAAACTGCCCATTCTGCATTTGACGCACACTTTGAACCTTTAAGTTCTTCATCGATTCTGTCGAATATCAGCCACCAAAGCGACGGGAGTTCTCCCGGCTTTTTGCCGATACCGTGTCGAAGTTCGGCAAGATAGCCTTTGCCTCTTCCTGTGTCTGCAATGCTGTGCAGATACTCGATTTTTGATGCGGTATAACGATAAACCATATCACTCTTACTCATTTGTCATCACCTTCTTTTCTGAAAATTTTATTTATTGTAGCATTAAAAATGTTAAGAGCCTTTACCGAAGTCACAAGGTTTTTATCCTTGCCGCCCTTATCATATCGTCCGAAAATCGTATTTGCGCTCATCTGATGAACACAGTCATTTCCGAATACGATTGCGATTTTCCTTACAGTATCTTCAATTTTACCTGTGTATTCATCAATATCATATCCGGTATCAAGCTGTGACAGCCAATGTCTGAAAGGCTTGTCTATCATACTGTAGAACTGCGTCTTTGCATCTTCTCCGGATAGCTTGTCACCGCTTGCTCCTGCGGATTTCTGCAAATTGATACTGAGTTTATTTACCGCTTTAGCCGCACTTTCACATTTGCCTATCTCGTTTCCTATACGATAACGCCACGCTTCTCCGACTTCCATCAGCAAATCTGAATGAAATGATAGTTCATCACTTATCATATCAAGAACCTTTAAAGACTTCTTATCGTTATAATCATAAACAATACCAGTGCAACTTATAGTCAATAAGCTTTTTGCATCTAAATAATTTTTAAAAATAAGTTTTTCTGCCCAATTAACCACACCGGGGAATCGCTCATTATTGTTATCACTTTCACAACACTTTGCAATCATTCCAAATTCTTGCCATGACTTTGCAGAAGCATCATGTAAACATGGTTCAATAATTTCCTTTCCATTCTTTTTACTCGTTTTCCATAATGTCATAAGTTCATTAAATGTATCATTTTGATCAAAATAATCACCAGCAAAAATGTAGCAACCTATGACAGCAGAATCGTTTCTTATCAAATATATATTTCTTGACATTACTGTCAGCATTTCAGCCTGATTGTCAGGCACGGGTATTTGTCGTTTAAATTCATATAAACCTATATTTTCTTTTTCTCTTTCCCATGCAGGCTTTTCCATTATCTCAGATATATCATCAATATCAGCAACGTAATTCATCATTAATGTTTTGAATAAATTTTCGCCTTTTAAAGAAATCATCCCTAAATTGCATCCGATAGTTACATTCGAAGAATCGTTATTATTAGATTTATTCTTTTCAAAATCATATTTACTGGCTTTTATTGCTCTATCATCAAAAAGCACAGAATGAAGAATCCATCTAGCTGCTTCAGAATATGTCAATATACTATTATCACCACTTCTATTACAAAAGAGCAGTGGTTTGTTACCGCTCTTTATCATCGTGCCAATGAGTTTAGTATTATCACGAAATTTTTCTTTTTCCCAATTATTTTCTTTAATTTGTTTCAAGACAGATAATGACTGATAAAACGGATACTCCTCATCAAACAGCCAGAAACGGTCATACCATTTTTCAAAATACTTCTCAAACGGCTTCATCGGAAATTTGCCGCTCCGAAATACCTCATTCCAGTTATCCGTAAGATAATTAATATCATCCTCTGGATCAACTTCATCACCGTTTTTGTCATACCTTGAGAATACCGTGTAGATCACTGCAAGCAGAAACCTCAGTACAGCCATATCCTGCGTTTTTGTTTCTCCTGCAAGCTCCGTGTAATCCTGTGCGTGTTCAAAGACCTGCCTTATGCTTATCTCTTTCACCTCGCACCCGTTGTCACGGACGCATATCCACGGTTCGTCGATCAAATTGAACTCTCTGTCCATATCAGCTTTCTTCCTCCTTTATTTCTTCAAAACCTCTTTCGGTGCTGTATTTATACGTTCTGCCGAGCATACTTATCTTGTTGTTTCCGTCAAGCAAAAGCAATATCTCACCTTTGAGCCACTTTGCATTCCTCCACGCCTGAGGCATAGAGTTTGCCAGTATCTCAATCGTTTTACCAAAATTATAAGACTTGCTGAAAAATGCCGGCAATCTCAGTCTTTGCTTTGCTATCAGCTTTGCCTGTGCATTATCGGGTACAGAAGTAATATCAAACACAGCGTCCCGTGAAAACAGCGAATACTCCGTATCGGATGTTTTCACAAGCACAAGTGCTTCTATGGTTTCCTGTCCGTCACGCACCGCCGCTTCACCGTCTGAATCATTGTTCAGCTCTCGCCTGTTGATCATATCGCTAAGCGTTGAATCACTGCGATTAATTTTTTGTGACGGTATGCAATATTTCTTGGCTCTTTGCTTTTTCTCTTTTTGTTCATCACTATATTTTCTATACTCTGCGGTCTGTTGTTCATCATTGTCGGGTTCGGAATAAACAGCGCCGACAAGTTCAGGAATACATCCCGGTATTACCAGTTTATCCGGCAGATATTTTTCAGTTTGAGTCAGTATCCAACCGGAGTAAACACTCTTGCTGAAATCTTCCGGGATCAACACACACAGCTCCGGTTCAGATAATTTATCCGGACGTGTGCGGTTATGTCTGTGCAGTCTGCCTGAACGCTGTAACAACAGATCCATAGGGCAAAGTTCGGTTATCATATAGTCAAAGTCTATATCAAGCGACTGTTCAAGCACCTGTGTACCGACTACTATCAGCTTGTCCCTCTTCTCACAGGTCGACTTCTTACCGACAAGCTCTGAAAGTTCACGCTCAATTACCGCTCTGTCAGTCGATATAAGTCTGCTATGGAAACATATAACACGATAATCAGGCATATTCGCCGCTATTGTGTCGGCAAGTTCCTGAGAATAAGCAACACTATTCACAATAACAGCCGCACAACCGCCGTCCGACAGTTTATCTTCAAGCAGGTTTACAATATCGTTACTGTCATTTTCTTCTCTTCTGATTACTGTGATAGACTTATCGGGGATATCAACAGGTATAGCCTTCTGCTTTACCTCCGCACCGTCGCTCCACGTCAGTACAGGATACGCCGTACTGCTGTTGTCAAAGCTGTTCTTACTGCCGGTATACCATTTTATCAGTTCCGCTCTCTTATCCGGCGGCAATGTTGCAGAAAGAATTATCACAGGCACATTATACGCCGCCATCCAGCGCAATGAATTTTCCAGATAAACGTACATATATCGGTCATAAGCATGGCACTCATCTATAATAACAGTCTTACCTGCAAGTCCCAGGTGCCTTAGCATAACGTGTTTCTGCTTTAACGATGCCATAAGAAACTGGTCAACTGTAGCAACAACAAATTCGGACAACAGCGCCTGTTTTCTTCCTTCAAACCAGGTATGAACCATTACATTGTCATTATCGTCATCGGAAATATCAGAAGCTCTTCCGTGAAACATCTCACAGTATTCGTCATTCATATCCGTCATACCGTGTGCAAGTCTGAGCGAATGTATATCATCAGTACCACTCGCCCAGGAATGAATACGATCAAATATTCCGTTAGCGGTTGCCTGCGTCGGCAGTCCGAAAAACATTCCGCCATAGCCGAAACGTGATGCAAGTATCTCCGTTGCCGCAAGTGCCGCCTCAGTTTTACCTATTCCCATAGGTGCCTCAAGTATGTATATACCGGGTTTATTGCAAAGGCTTACAACATTCATAAATTCACGCTGTACAGAATTCGACTTGAAGCCGAAACGCTCTTCAAAAAAGCTGTCGCTATCAGCGATAAAATCGGCATACCAGCTGTCCGTAAGCGAAAGCTTGTTCCACGCTCTTCTGACACGCTCCTCACACTGCTCATCGGTGAGTTTTTCTTCGATGTCTATGTAAGGAAAATAATCGGTGTTGCTCGCTATCCAGTCACTCATTACGAGCAGTCCGGTAATCAACATCTGCGCCGCAACATCGGGATTCGGCAGATTTTTGACATCTTCAAATCCGGTTACGCTGAGAGCGTATTCCATCCATTCCGCTCTTATCTGTGTCCATTCGTTTACGTTAACCTTGCCGTGTCCGTAATAGTTAGCCTCATATGAACATTGCCCCCTATCCGCCGAGCAATCGCCGTGATGCGCACCAACAATGACTGCGGTTGACGGTGCAACCTCAAATTCTTTTTTCAGAATATACTGTCCCGCTATGTTATGCGGTGACTCTGATATCTGTGTCAGATCTGAAAGGTCGATACCCGCGTCAAACAGTCTGTCATCCAGACCCTGAATATTATCTTTAAGCTTTCGTTGAAACGCCGGAGTTAATTTTCCTATATCATGCACCAGTGCAATGAACTTACAATAGTTGCACACAATTTCTTCTGCGTTCTCCGAACTCTCAATGCCAATCGCAGCACACAAGCGCCTTCTGACATTCTGAGCGATCCATTTATTGAAAAGTCGCTTTATTATCCCGGCCGTATCACTTGCGTGAACATTGAAAGGCAACCATTTTGTGTTGTCTTCAAAGCTGCTTTTTGCAGCTAACAGTTCTGATGTTTTCATTTCATATTCTCCAAATATATTTCATTAATTGACATTATACTACTATTTTTATGCTAAGTCAATATAATTGAATACATTTTATTATACAGTATGTCTAATTATGTCGAATTAATTGAAAGTAATGATATGTGCGGTTTGCCTTGTATGTGCAAGCCTTAGTACCGCTTATCTTGCTTGTTGTGCTGAAAGTGTAGTCATATCCGCTCTTTGTTACTGTGACACCGGAAATGTTGAATGCACTTGCCGGCATATTGCTCTTGTTACTGTCCGGCAGTGTAATACTGTACTTCTTCGTCGAAGAATTATATTCCATTGTGTAAGTAGGAGCTTTAGCCTTATTGGGTTCAGTAAAACTCGGCACAATTGAATATGCCTTCATTTTATTTAAGATATACTCATAGCACTTTTCAGCAGGTCTGCCTTTCAGCTGTTCATAATAAACAGTAGCAGGAGTACCCCACTTGTTCGCTTTTAAATCGCCCTTGTTATAGCCCGTTCTTAGCTGCTGCTGTATTTCCCATACGATTATCTGCGTTGCGAACGAGAAATCATCAAGGTTTGTGTTGGCAACAGGAGATTTTGTTACCTGACTGTTAAATCCTGAAATTAACGCTATTTTTAAATCTCTTTGTGCTTTTGTAGGCAACATAAGCATATAGTCATCACTTGATGCTTTACCAACATAGGAGCTTCCTGTGCTGTATGATACGCCTGCTTCAATACAGATTGCCTGCTGTGTCACGCCGTTCTTGCTGACACCGAGCTTTGCGTGATTGCTCTTTACTCTTGTAGCGGTAGCAACATCGCCGTCCGCTTTGTAATAGATGAATGTGTAATTACGCTTATCACCGTATGTTCCGTTGTCTGAGCCGATGTAGTTGCCGAGCATAGCCGCATAGACATTATCGCCAACTCCCCATTCTGACGCAAACGTCTGAATGGGCAGAGCAACTAATGTCATAACTGCTGCAAGGAAAAGTCCGGTCAGCTTTTTGAATTTGTTTTTAAACATAACCTTTGTCCTTTCTTGTTTGATTTTTTGAATATATATATAAAAAAGCAGTCCTACGGGTGCGGACTGCTTTGGATTTTTATATTCAATTAACTTTCAGAAAAAGAAAAAGAGCCTTGAATCAATACTTTCAAAGCTCTCGAATATTAAATTATAAATTTACCTAAAAATCAGATTTTACCTAAGAAAGAATATTGCGTAGCCTTCAATGCTGTTACCGTTTTCGTCTTTCTTTAAATCCGGTATGGTTTCAATGTATACGTTAAAGTAATCGCCTTTTTTCATATTACCGCCTGTATAACTCGATTCTGCCTGTTCTGACACTCTCATACGTACAACATTAGGATTAACACCTTTCCATATAACAAGTGGTGGAAACCACGAACTTTCGTCCTTGATTATATCTTCTGCAAGTATCAGTCCATAATTATTGACTGCATCGTCTATAACGACTTGTCGGATAGCTTTAAGGTCGAATGGATAACGATATATATCGCTTACTTTACCTTTTTTCACATCTTCTTTCTTAACGTATTCGCCATTAGACAATTTGTAGCAGTTTTTGCTGTCAAACACTTCTACTACTGTGTATTCACAGCCCTCACCAAGCACCCAAGAGGTAGCATTTGTGCAGTTAATGTCGCTATAAAAAGGAACATTCTCTCTAACTGTAATTACCGAAAAATTAACTTTTTCACTGCCTGCAGGCTTAGTAGTTTCCTCTTTCTTTGTAGACGGTGCTGCTGTCTGAGTTACCTTGCTGTCGCTCAGATAGTCACTGTGTATATATGCACCTGTATCGAGCTTATAGTAGCCTGTGTCAGTCTTAGCTGTTACCGTTACCTTGTCGTTCACGCTGTACAGCTTTACCGCTTCAGCGCCGAGTACGGCTTTCTTTCTGCTGTAGCAGTCTGTGTTGACGTACTTTGTACTGCTTGCCTTGCTCTCTGTCCATTCGGGTGCGGGCTTTGTTGTGGTGGCGGTTGTTGTCGTTGCCGGCTTTGGCTTTGCCGTGGTGACTGCTGTAGCTGCTGTCGTTTCCGCCTTTTTTGTTTCCTGCGGCTTTGCGGTGGTCACTGCTGTGATAGCTGTGGTCTGAGCAGTAGTTGTTTCTGCTTTCGGCTCGTCAATCCTATCCATTACCGTTCCCGTTACTGCCGGAGCGGTAGTTGTCACTGCCGTTTCGGGTGCAGAGGACGTTGTGCTGTTTGCACTGCCTGCCGTGCAAGCACTGGTCAGTATTACGCTGATAAGGGTTATTGTTGCGAGTATGGTGTGGGTACGTTTCATTTTGTCCTCCTTTGTGGGATTTGGTACTATTTCCTCAAGTATATTGTACCATTAAAACGGCAAAAAGTCCAGCACTTACCAAAATATACAAAAACCGCCCCGTGAAAAACACAGGGCGGTAAAATATTCATTTAGTATTATCTATCAGTCAGCCAAGAAACTGCTCATAAGGGTATGACCCTCAGCGATATAATCACCCGTATTAGCCGCACTCTCCTCGCAGAAGCAATCAACACCGTCCAGCTTCTTTCTGCTGTCATATATCATGAACGGCACAGGAGCGTTTGTATGTGTTCTCAGTTCAAGCGGCGTGGGATGGTCGGGACAGATAAGAATTTTTATATCCTCGTCCTTGAATTCGTCAAGCAGCTTGCCGAGTATCTTTTCGTCAATAAGGCTTATCGCCTTTACCTTATTGTCAACCTCATTACGATGACCGCATTCATCGGGAGCTTCAACATGAATATATACAAAATCCTTGCCGCTCTTCAGTGCGTCAACAGCCGCCTGAGCCTTGCCGTCAAAGTTTGTATCTATGTAGCCTGTTGCGCCGTCAACCTTGATAACATCCATTCCGGTGAACTTGCCGATACCTCTGAGCAGATCGACCGCAGAAATCATAGCGGCGCTCTTTCCGTACTTTTCGGCAAAAGGAGTAAGCTCCTTGCGAACACCCTCGCCCCAGAACCATATACTGTTTGCAGGACGAAGACCTCTTTCGATTCTCTTTAAGTTTACGGGATGATCCTTCAGCAGATCATAACTCTTCTTCATCATCTCAATAAGCACCTTGCCGTTTTCGTTCACACCAAGATGCGTCTTTATCGGCTTGCCTGTTATATCGTGGGGAGGAGTCAGCGTGCCTATGTCGGTCGTACCGTGATCCCATATCAGACAATGACGGTAACTTACACCGCTGTAGAATCTGAATTCATCCGTACCGAGCTTTTCGTCAATGAACTTTATAAGCTCTGCGGCTTCTTCTGTAGATATATCGTCGGCACAGTAGTCGAGTATTGTCTTGTCCTCGTAAACCGGCTCGTCCGACAGCGTTACAAGATTCGTTCTGAAAGAAACGTCCGTAGGCTTCATATCAATGCCTATACTGCCTGCCTCTAAAGGACTTCTGCCTGAATAATATATTGCAGGATCATAACCGAGTACGGAAAGATTCGCAACGTCACTGCCGGGCTTCAGATTGTCCTCGACCGTCTTTACAAGACCTACTCTTGATACCTTTGCGAGCTTGTCCATATTAGGCTTGTGTGCAACACTCATAGGTGTTCCGCCTATATCCTCACGGGGAAGATCGGCCATACCGTCGCAAAGTAATACTGCGTATTTCATTTTTTTGTTATCCCTTTCTTGCATAAAAAATCCGACCGAAAATACGGCTGAAAAAACCGCTTTTTCCTGTCTTATCTATTAAAGTATAGCACAATGTCTGCAATAAATCAATATAAAAATTGCAAAGCGACTTGTTTTTGCTTTATCTTGCCGTATCGGTAAGCAGAATTTTACACGGATATTTTCCGACATAAAATCAAAAATATCATCAAGGACGGTGATATTTTGAATATTTCCAAAAAAGAATACGCACAGCTTGCCGACCGTTATTCCGTACCGAGCAAGCTATATATAACAGTGCCGAAAGCGTTTGTGATCGGCGGACTTATCTGCTGTATAGGGCAGTTCTTTAACGATTTATATATTATGATAGGAAACGATGCAGATACTGCGTCGGCGTACACCTCAATAACGCTTGTGCTGATAAGCGCCTTACTGACGGGCTTCGGTCAGTATGAGCGGATAGCAAAGCACGCAGGCGCAGGCACTCTCGTTCCTATAACAGGCTTTGCGAATGCCGTTGTTTCCCCTGCCCTTGAATTCAAGACCGAGGGTCTCATTCTCGGTACGGGCGCAAAGATGTTCATCATTGCAGGGCCTGTAATAGTCTACGGCATAACGGCGGCATTTGTCTACGGCATAATTCTGTTCGTTATAAGTCTTTTCGGAGGTTGATATGGCTAAACTGATTTCAGAGGGTACAATAGAGCTTGACCGTGGTGTGTCGGTTTATTCCTGCGCCGCCGCAGTCGGAAAAATGGAGAGCGACGGACCTCTCGGCAACTGCTTTGACTATGCCGCAGAGGGTGCAGAGCTTGGACTTACCACTTGGGAAAAAGCCGAAAGCACCTTTCAGCAATATGCCTTTGATATTGCCCTTAGAAAAGGCAAGCTTATAAAAGAGGATATTTCGTTCATTTTTGCAGGCGATCTGCTTAACCAATGCACAGGCTCGGCATACGGCCTGCGTGACACCGATATATCGTTCATCGGACTTTACGGTGCCTGCTCGACAATGGCTGAAAGTCTTGCAATGGCTTCGCTTTTTGCGGATATGAGGCTCGGAGAATATTTCGCCGCCGTTACCTCGTCACACTTTTGCTCTGCCGAAAGGCAGTTCAGATTCCCTATAAACTACGGCGGCGTTCGTCCCCCTACTGCTCAGTGGACAGCTACCGGCGCAGGCTGTTGTATAACCTCGGTAGCCGAAAAACCGCCTTATGTAAAGAGTGTCACGATAGGCAAGATAACCGATATGGGCATAAAGGACGCAAACAATATGGGTGCGGCTATGGCAGGTGCGGCATACGATACGATAAACCGACACCTGCTCGCCACCGGAACATCTCCTGCCGATTATGATGTAATCTACACCGGAGATCTCGGACAGGTCGGCTCGGAGCTTATGTGCGAGCTTTTCCGCCGTGACGGAACAGAAATCAGCCATAAGCACAAGGACTGCGGACTTATGCTGTACGACCGTGAAAAGCAGGACGTACACGCAGGCGGCTCAGGATGCGGATGCAGTGCCTCGGTACTGTGCGGACATATCCTGCCGCAGATAGCTGAGGGAAAGCTCCACAGAGTGCTGTTTGCCGCTACCGGTGCGCTTATGTCAACAACTAAAGTACAGCAGGGCGAAAGCATCCCAGGCATTTCCCACCTTGTAGAAATTTCAGACGCTTTATAACAGGAGAAAATTTATGCAGTATTTATGGGCATTTTTAGTCGGCGGTGCGCTTTGTGCTATAGGTCAGTTACTTATCGACCTTACGAAGCTCACCCCCGCAAGAATACTTGTAGCCTACGTTGTTTCAGGCGTGATTCTCGGAGCGGTAGGTCTTTATCAGCCGCTTGTCGATTTTGCAGGCGCAGGTGCGTCCGTACCTCTCACAGGCTTTGGCAATCTGCTTGCAAAGGGTATGAAAAAAGCTGTGGAAGATGACGGCTTACTCGGAATCTTCACGGGCGGATTTACCGCCTGCTCGGCAGGAGTTACCGCCGCAATGATTTTCGCTCTTGCGGTATCGCTTATCTTTAACAGGACAGACAGGACAAGACAGGAATAATCCGTCGGTTTACCTTGACAAGTGTAAGTGCAAGTGCTATTATAATTACAGTTATTTAAAACTAACTGTAATTACATACATAAGGGGAAAATCAGAATGTCAAAGCAAAGTTACATCGAAAAAGGCTTTATAGAGGTCTGCAAAAATCGCTGTCCCGAACAATCCGAAAAGCTTATATCGGATATGAATAACAGACTTGCTGTACTCAGAAAAGAAACCGAAGACGAATCGAAAGCGATGAAATTCCACCTTGAAAGCCAGATACTACCCGGCATAGCGGCTTATGAAGCCTTGTCCGCCGTTATGGGGAAGGAACAGGCGTTTGCCGAGATACACCGCATTGTTGAGCTTCATTCGCTTAAAATGAAAAAAGCGGTATCAAAAGCCGCCCGCTTTGCAGGAATGTATAAGCGTTTTCCGAAAATCTTTCTGAAAATCACGCAGAAAACCTTCGGCCGAGACGCAGGCTTTGACTATAAGATATATGACACCGATAAAAACACAGCAAGACTTGATATGATAAAATGTCCTTATCACATAATGACCGTAAGGTATGGTTGCCCCGAGTTATGCGTATGCTTCTGCGACAGCGATGATACAGCATACGGTGACATTCACCCTAAACTCAGATGGCACAGGACAAAAACTCTCGGACGAGGAAACGACTGCTGCGACTTCTTCCTGAGTTACATAAAAACCGAATAAACCACAACCGCCGACCTCACAGCCGGCGGTTCACTTTATCCATATATAAATAACTCAGTTAAGATACATAAATCCCTGTATCACAACACCAATAATCATAATAAGCGCAAGCACCCCCGCACCTATCTTCATACCTATTCCGAGCCTTTCACGATTTTTCTGCTTCATACTCTTACGCTCCTTGAATCATATATTTTAATTATACACCGACAAATTTCCGCTGTCAAGCACAATGTACCTGCATAACCGGCAGAATGTCCGGAATAAACTGTATCATTATCTTTCCGGAGTGTGATATTATGTTTATATCGGTACTGCAAACCGCACTGCAGAGCCTTATCTTCTTTGCTCTGCATTTTAAAAGCAACGGTTCATTTCCCCGACAGCTTTCCGCAAAGGAAGAACGTGAATGCCTTGAAAAAGCGGCTCAGGGCGACCTTGCCGCCCGTGACAAGCTGATAAACCACAACCTTCGCCTTGTGGCATATATCGTAAAAAAGCACTACCCCGACAGCAAGGAAGCGGACGATCTTATCTCGATAGGCATAATCGGGCTTATCCGTGCCGCAGAAACCTTTGATTACAGAAAGAACATCAGCTTTTCCACCTATGCCGGAAAATGCATAAATAATCAGATAAGAATGTACTTCCGTAAAACAAAGCATCAGCAGGCCGAAGTCTATATGAACGACCCGATGGACTGCGACAAGGACGGAAATGCCGTCACCCTTGCCGATATTTTCAAGGACGGAACGGACGTTGCCGAGGAGGCCGCTCTTAACATTGAGCTTGATAAAATGTACCGATATATAGACGAGGAGCTTGACGAGCGTGAAAAAGAAATACTCACAAAGCGTTACGGTCTGTCTAAAACATCCTACCGCACCGACAGGATAATGACCCAGCGTGAAGTCGCAGACGAGCTTGGCATAAGCAGGAGCTATATTTCAAGAATAGAAAAGAAAGCCCTCGAAAAGCTCCGCTCACGCTTTGAAAAAGGAGATTGATACAGAAGTATAAATGACCGATTTGTAGAAAAACTGATTCTTATTAAAGCGACACAGTGAAATATATCGCCAACATCGCTTAAAACACTTTCCGTACCGACAAGGAGTTAATATTTTCGTGACCTTATCAATGCAACTGCACTAACATTTACCCTTCAAAAAAACGCCACTAACCTAAGATATATGTACTAATATGCGGACGTGTAGCGTTAAGCGTCCCTGCATTGACAGG
>OGNP01000725.1_pt1 | contig 19370 bp, 20 predicted proteins | sample 1573531 | NCBI WGS metagenome assembly OGNP01 (sample SAMEA2581984, study PRJEB24529) | metagenome | biome: Human gut stool | place: China | collected 2011 | reverse complement strand
GGATCTTCGCCTCATCACCTACCAGGATTGCATCTGCAATGCCCAGTCTCTTGGCCTCATGTACAGCTTCCAGTACTGCACTGTCCTGTGCAACGGAGACTGCGACGGTCTTCTTCCCACACTCTTTTACTTTTGCTACGATGTCATCAAAATTCATTTTCTTCCATTCCTTTCCGCCCCTCGTGGGCTCCAAGTATGAATACATTCCACACATTATTCGCAAAATCGCACGATAAATCGTGCTTTCGCTGCTGCGCAGCTATTTTTGCTCATATGTGTGGCGGTGACTCTATTCGAGTCACCTAAAATCAAGCAAAACTGCTTTTTACATGCAAGCATGACAAAGCAGTCCCGCTTGATTTCATTGTCTTCCGAATAGTCACTCTAATCGTTAAAATAATAACACACTGGAATACAAAAATCAAGCTACTATAACAAATATAGCCACCTCTAAATGAGGTGGCTGATATCTGCCAGGGTCGGTACGCAGGCGTACAGACATTTTTTTAATTTTTCATCTGGCTGTGTCTGATCCGGCACCATCACAACCTTACAGCCGGCGCGGTAAGCACTCATGACTCCGTTGGGAGAATCCTCCACGGCCATGCACTCTTCCGGTGCCAGTCCCAGCTGCCTGCAGGCATAGAGATAAATATCCGGGGACGGCTTACCTTCTGCTACCATAGTGGCCGAAATCAGTTTCTCAAAATACGGCCGAAGTCCTGCCATCGCCAGATATTTTTCCGTCCGCTCCAGATCCGTCGCTGTGGCAACCGCTGCGGTGATATGCCTTTTTTTCAGATCTTCCAGAAGCTCCACGGCACCGGGCTTGCATTTGATGCCATCCCGGTCCAGTGTTTCTTCCATCATCTCTTTTCGTTTGTCACGCACCACATAATAGTCAAAATCTTCACCGTACCAGTCCTTGAGCTGTCTGGGGGCAAAGGGGCGTCCCAGACTGCGCATCGTAAGTGCCTGCTCATCTGTCATGGTATACCCACAGGCTGCCAGTGCCTTCGGCCAGAAAATACGGTAATATTTTTCGGTATCGATCAGCGTACCGTCCATGTCAAATAAAACTGCCTGAATCATTGTTATTCCTCTGCGTCAGCCGTCTGTCCGGCATCTTCTTCTGCGTCTGTTTTGCCGCTCTGGTCCTCGTCAGCTTTTCCGGCTTTCCGGTCACGTTTTGCCGCCTTGCGCGTCTTCCGGCGTTTTGCCGCTTTTTTCCCTAACAATACGATCAACAGGATCACGACTACACCACCGACGATGCAAAGTACGATCAGCAGTGTATGACTGCCCTCGGCCTCTACCGTGCGGAAGCTGCCGGGCACTTCCATGGTAAACTGTCTATAGCTGCCGATCACAGTGGATTCCACTTCCGTGTACTCTCCATCCTGTGCTACCTCTATGACAGTGTTATCCGCATCCTCACAGTAGACACGCAAGGTTGCTTCTCCGGTATAGTCCGGTGCATCCTCTTCCATGGAATTGGTCATGGATACTGTATAAGTATTTCCCTCTACCTGCAGATGCAATGCTGCATTGGGATAGAAGTTGCCTTCTGCCATAACCAGTGCCTTATTGTTATCGTTTTTCTCTGCGGAAGCAATGGATGCGGTCCATTCCTCATACTCTGCTTCCAGCACTTTATTACCGGTAATATCACTGAAATCATAATCCGGCCATACACCGTAATAGCCATCCTTCTCCGGTACTTCCGGAATCTGGTCTGCCGACAGATAATCCCCGTAACCGCATTTATAGGAAGCCACTTCTACACCATCCGCCTGGAAGGTAATGGTAAACTGTGAGAAAGCGTCCGGAACGTCTTTGCTGCAGAATTCCTGGTAGGACAACGGGGTAGCACCGCCCTGATAACCAATGCCGTCTACGCCACCGGCTCCGCCTTCCACATAATAGTTGCCATACAGAGTCCCATCATCACTGACTTTTCCGGCAATGCTGCCCTGACCTTCGCCGGACATATCCAGATCATTGTACGCATAGCTGTAGAAAATATCACAGCCTTCTCCGGCAATACCTCCGATATTATTTTTACCGGTGATCCTGCCCATGCTGTAACAGCTGCGGATCGCATAGCTGGCAGATCCGGCAATTCCTCCCACATAGCTGCCTCCGGTACTCTCTACGGGTGCATAAGACTCACAGGAAATGACTGCGCCATATTCTGCTTTACCGACCACACCGCCGACATAGTCTTTTTTACCGGTCACGTCTCCAAGGTTGCGGCTGTCTCTGATGACTGCCTTGACCGTCTGCTCCACATCGAAACTCTCCGTTCCGGTTAAAGTGATATCGTCCTCAGGGTCAAAATCGTATTCCGTTGCCACCTGTCCAACGATACCGCCCACATTCGTATCGGCTTCCACCGTACCGCGGTTCACACATAAGGTGACCTTTCCCTTCTGGAAGCTGGAGGTATCATAGCGCGCTTCTTCGGTTCCTTCCGGTTCTGCGGTGTCATCCTCCGCATCGGGATCTCCGGGGTTCACCTCTTCCTTGCTGGCTGACTCATCCGAAGTATCTTCTACAGAAATTCCTTCATACCGGAAGAGATCATCCCGGATTTCGCTGACCAGATTCCGCAGAACTCTGGCCTGATCCATCAGCTCATCCATGTGGGCACTGGTGCTGTCTGTCCCTGCTTCCAGTACATCCCCCAACTGACCCAACTGGTCAAAAGCCTTGTCGAGCCTGTCATTCAGTGTATCCAGATTATCTTTGATACCGCCACTGCGATCCGTGGAAGCATTCGTCATGTTATCCAGATGCTTGGTGGCATTCTCTCCGAATTTTTTCAGTGCCGATTTATAGCTCTCCGTATCGTTCGGTACGGTGATGGTAATGTTTCCTCCACTGACGTCATGATCGCCATCGCCACCCCAGTTACCATTCCAAATGTCATTTCCACTGATGGTAACGTCATGACTGTTGCCGTTATTCTTGTCATTATCCGCCTGCTTGTTCAGATCGTCATTCAGGACTTTCAGATCGTTGCTGACGCCGTTCAACTCCTGATTGTAAATATACCACAGATCATGAGCGGTCCCGGTCAGAGAACTTCCCGCATTGTTGGCATCCTTCAGGTTCGAACTGATACTCTTGGCAATACTGGATGCCTGTTTGCTATAGCTGCTCACATCTTTCTGGGTGGCATCCAACATATCCAGGAATTTGTCTGTCTCCGTATCCAGTTCCTTCAGCTTGTCACTGAGATACTGGATTTCCAGGAACGGCTCCATCTGACCCACGATACCGCCCACATCTTTTCTGCCCTGCACATATCCGGTGTTGGTGCAGTTCTGCAGATAGCCCTGATGCAGTCTGCCTACGATACCTCCGGTATTGTAGCCTACGTGCTGGTAGCCGATGGCCCCGGAATTGGAGCAATAATAAATCTTACCATCCGAAATACCTGCGATTCCGCCGGTGTCCGTATGAGCTGCCACATTGGAGGTACTGTTGATCTGCTCCAGATTGTCCATGGTGATATCTTCCAGATCATAAGTCACTTCCGTGCTGTACGTATTGATATTGCCATTGTTGCTGCAGTTATTCAGAATACCGTGGTTGTTGCCCACAATACCGCCTGCGGAATGATTGCCGATCACATTTCCGGAGGATTCACACCGACGGATCTCTCCGCTCTCGGCATTGACTCCGGCAATACCGCCGACATCCGTATCACCGACCACATTTCCGGTAAATTTACAATTTTCAATGCTGCCATAGTTCACACCGACGATACCGCCGACCTGATCCTGACTTCCAGAGGGAGATACTTCCCCCGTGACCGTAAGGTTGCGGACTTTTGCTCCCTCCTGCACATAGCGGAACAATCCCACTGCCGAACCGTCTCCGGTCAGTTTCACATTGGAAATAGTAAAACCGCTGCCGTCAAAGATTCCTGCAAACGTAGGAATACTGAGTTCACCTGTCATGCTCAGAACAATGTCGTTCTGCAGCACTACTTTTTTATCTCTGGACCAACTGTCCAGTACACAGTTCTCCACCAGTTTCCGCAGATCCTCCTCCGTGCTGATCTCTATGACTGCATAATCCTGCTCCTTTATCGTGCTGCTATAACCGCTGCCGCCTCTGTACTGCTCATAGGTCAAAGTTTCTGCTGCATAGGCGGTGGCCGGTGTCTGCAGGATCAATGCTGCTCCCAGCAGGAAACATAATAATCTCTTACTGTTCATCTTCTGTTCCCTCGCTTTCTGCTGTTTTTTCTTTATCCGAAGCTTTCTTATCCGCAGCTTCTGTATCTGCTCCGGTTGCTTTCTGTCCGGCTGTCTCATCCTCCGGCAGCTCCTGGGCTTCCAGTCTGGGATAGTTTTCTTCCGGGGCATCGTCCCGCTCCTCCATCGTCACGGTATCCTTGGGACGCACCACCGCACCCATCTCACCATCAATGACACCGATGAAATCACCCTCCAACACACCATTGACATAACCCTTGATGTGACCGTTCATACGGATTCTTCCGGCGGAGGGCAAGGGCTTTGCCAGATCCCGTTTCAGTGTAAATGCTGTCTTCTGAATAATGATATCTCCGATCAGCAGTGTCTGCGGCAATGCCAGCAGTACCAACAAAATAGATGTCAGAGTACCACGACCAAGAGCCAGTCCGATGGCCGCTACCGCTGCATTGGAAGATACATAGCTGATAATAAATCCCGCAGATACCAGCATGGATCCGCTGGTAACAATGGTAGGGAACGCCTGGTTCAGTGCTTCGATGGCGGCTTCCTTGATCGGCATATAGGTCTTCAGATCCATGTAACGGCTGGTGATAACGATAGCGTAGTCGATCGTTGCACCCATCTGGATCGCAGATACTACCAGATATCCCAGGAAATATACATTTTCATTCAACAGATACGGCAATGAGAAGTTCATCCAGATACTACCCTGAATCGTTACAACCAACAGTACCGGCAGACCGGCGGACTGGAAGGTGAACAGCAGGATGATCATAACGAACAATGCTGTCAGCACCGTGATGATCGTATTATCCGTTGCGAAGGAATCGCCCAGATCCTTATCACTGGTGGCGTTACCGACCAGCAGAATGTCATCTATATTATAGAACTTTGCCACGGTATTACGGATCTGATCCAGTGCTGCTGTGGTCTCTTCTCCCTCATAAGGAACATTCAATTCCAGAACAAATCGGGAATTGTCTACGCCCAGCAGCTGATCTTTCGCAATACAGATCTGGGAATAAGCATCTGTCAGAGTTTCTTCCAGATCATCGTCCAGCGTGATGTTGCCACTTTCCTTCTGGTCATAAATGAACAGGAACATATCAATAAACGGAACTTCGTATTCACTGACACCACTGACCAGCGCACCATAATCGCTCTGATCCAGTGCATATGCCGAATACAACATATCCGCCACTTCAATATCCAGATCGATCAGTTCCGCAAACTGCCTGGGGGTCAGCTTATCCGTCAGCATATAGCCGTCCATGGCCTCGATATTGCCAAGTCCCTGACAGGATTTCACCACATCAAGCTTTTCCAGAGCTTTCAGTGTCTGTGCCTCTTTTTCATAATCACCGTTCGGCACAATGACCGCCAACTGGTTCACCATACCGAATTCCTTATTTACCATGCTGACAGAAAATTTATTATCACTCATAGTACTGGATTCCAGAGTATTGGTATCGTACACGTAGTTTGCCTTATTGGACAGGAAAAATGCTATAATAACACCTACGATCAGAATAGGCGGTATGATGTAGCGGGTAGCCACACAAAACTTACCGACTGCTGTGATCTTCGGCACGAAGCTCTTGTGATGGGTGTTGTCGATGGCCTTGGAAAAGGTCAACAACAGTCCGGGCATCAGGAAGAATACGGCTACCATACTGAAAATAATGGATTTCGCCAGAATGATACCCATATCATAACCAATTCTAAACTGCATGAACATCATGGCTACCATACCGGAGATGGTGGTCAGGGAACTGGAGGAAATCTCCGGGATTGCCTTACTCAAAGCAACAATCACAGCCTCTCTGGCATCCTTGTCCTCATGTTCTTCCATAAAACGGTGGGCCAGAATGATGGCATAGTCTACCGCCAGACCTAACTGCAGTACCACCGCGATGGAGTTCGTAACAAAACTGATGGTTCCGAACCAGTAGTTCGTACCTTTGTTCAAAATAGCTGCCACAATAAATGTAGTCAGATAAACCGGGATTTCCGCATAAGTCGTAGAGGTAAATAACAATACGGCTACGATAACCACTGCTGCCAACAACAGAATGACGATCATATCATTATTCAAGTCATCCGCGTCACGCTCTTCCTGACCGATATCGGAAGAATAGTAAACATCATAATCGGACAATGCATCCAATACCTCATCCAGATGCTGCTGTGTAGCTTCCGTGTCTGCTTCCTCATCAAAAGTGACAGACAATAAAGCCTCCATGTCATGGTAATGATCCTCGGTGTCATCGAAATCCAACATGCTGACACCGTCCATCTCCTCCACCTGATCTGCCAGTTTCTGTGCCTCGTCAAACGTCACGTTACAGATCAGGATCCGGGCGGAGCCATACGTGGTAAATTCCGAATCCATCAGATCCAGTCCCCTCCTGGTCTCTGTGGTATCCGGCAAATATGTAGTCAGGTCATTATTGACCTTAACCCTGTTCATGGATAATACGCAAAATACGCACAAAACGATGAAGATCAGATAAAATCCTTTCCGCTTGTCCACAATAAGCGTGGCAAGCTTCATCATAAAGGAGTTATCTTTTTTGTCTTTCTCAGTGTTGTCTGCCATGGTTTCCTCCTGATATATTTCTCCCTTTGTACCCTTATTTATGTATCTGTTTTTGTATGCCTCTAGTTTAAAAGGTTTCCCCGCATCTGTAAAGACTTACTACAAAGATGAGAAATTGTATTAATGTCATTTAATGAACTTGTGTTGATTTTCTGCCACATGCAAAATATAATAATGGGGAAGAAAAAGCAAGCTACAGATTTTTTGTGATTGTTTATTTTTAGACATTTTCGCGATGTTCGTCTATTATTTTAGAAAAAATTCAGATTTGTATTACATATAGGAAATGATTTCTTCTTTTCCCGGAAAGGCTGGTGGATTGTCTTATGGAAAAAATGGATCGCCGTGTGCGCAAGACCCGGGCTCTCTTATTACAGGGTCTGGTAAAAATGTTGGAAACCCACGATATTCAGGATATCTCCATCAAGGAACTGACCGAACTGGTGGATATCAACCGTGGAACCTTTTATCTGCATTACGATGATATCTACGATATGCTCCATAAAGTCGAGGATGAAATGTTCCAGGAATTTAATGAAATCATGGAGCAGAAACCGGTCGTTACCAATTCTCTGGCCTCTCAGGGGCCGTTGTTGGAATTCTTCCGTTTTCTGGACCGAAACAGGGATCTGGCCAAGGTCATGATCGGCCCTCATGGGGATCTGGCTTTCGTCAATCGTCTGAAAGATCAGATTGAAAAGCGCACCCTCCAGGTTCTGGAAAGTGCGCAATCCGATGCTAATTATGAATATCTCTGCTCCTTCATTATCACCGGCTGTGTCGGTGTCGTAGAGACCTGGCTGAAAGAATCCGATCCCCAGTCCCCGGAAGAAATGGCAGAGATTCTCGGTACCATGCTCTTACGTCAGCTTAATTTTGCTCCGGAACCTGCATAGGCTGTGTCGGCTCCGGCATGCCTACGCTCAATGAAGTCACTGTCTCACCATCCAGGAAGAAGGATACGGTATCGCCTACCTGAAGTTCGTCCAGAGTGGCATCTTCTCCGTCAATCGTAATGATCGTATCGTCATTGACTGTGATAGTCATAGTATCTCCGCTGAGAGTTAAGGTCATCTGATCCAGCATGTCTTTCTCTGGTTTCTGACCGTTCGGTGCTTCTCCGTTGGGCGCGCTGCCATTGCCATCAGGAGTCTGGCCGTTCGGCTTTTCTCCGCTGGGTGCCTCACCGGTAGGAGCTTCACCATTGGGAGCTTCCGGCTTCTCTGCCAGTGCGATGGAGATCACATTGCCATCAATGGCAGTGATCTGGCCGAGATAAGATTCCACCTTCTCTTCACCGCTCTCCGTGCTCTCCGTCGTACTCTCCGGTGCGATCGTCTCCTTCTGTTCTGCTGATTCACTTGCTACGCTCTCCGTACCCGCAGATGTTGTTCCTCCGCATGCCGTAAATCCCGTCATCACCATAGCAGCTGTCAACACTGCACACATTACTTTTGTATTCACCTGGGGTAAATTCCATCTTCTCATATTCTCATTCCTCCTGTTCCATTAAAAATCTTGTGAACATTTCTTTCCCCTTATCTGCCTCTTATAATAAAAGACATCTGCGAAGGAATTGTGAGAAAAATGTGGTGATTCTGTGAACTTTTCAGGCATGACATCCATGTCATGTATGCAGTGTTGACAGTGTCAGATCATGTGTCGATTTTGCTGTTTTGTTGTAAATATTCAAGGAATGCGGTACAGCCTTCCAGAACATCCGCATAGGTTGTCCCAAAATCTCCCGTGTACCATGGATCCGAGATATCCCGTTCCGATCCCGCGTAGGAAAGCAGCTTCGCTACTTTCCCCTCCGGGTCTCCCCCGAATATCCGCAGCATGTTGCGGATATTCGCACCATCCATACCAATCAGATAATCATATTCCGCATAATCCGCTCTCGTCACCTGCCTGGCCCGCTTCCCCTCACAGGAGATCCCATGCCTCGCCAGCTCCGCCTTCGCCGGCGGATACACCGGATTCCCGATGCCGTTCCAGATCTCCTCTGTGCTGGTGGCTGCGGAAGCGATCTGAAAGTGATCGGCAAAATTTGCGTCGGATACCAATTTTTTCATAACAAATTCTGCCATGGGGGAACGACAAATGTTGCCGTGGCACACAAAAAGTACTTTAATTTTATCTTGCATAACTTCGTTTTTCCTTGTATATCCTTATTTTTCCTAGGTTTTATCGCACTTTCACGACATCTAACCCAATGGTCTTATCCTAGCATAAAATCGCATATTTTACCATATCTCGGTAAGTAAAATGAGTACAAATCTAGGTATAAACCCGATTCGTACTCATCAGTACTTTTTCCCTATGCCCTTTATTTCCTTACTTGGCACACTTTTTCATTTCTTTTTCTATCCTTTCAAGCCTCTCCATTTCTCTCTGTGCATCTTCCAACTTAAGGTGTGTATACACATTTGAGGTAACACTTATATCTGTATGTCCCATTAAATATTTCAATGTTCCTACAGATATTCCTCGCTTTGCCGCATTCGTACAAAATGTATGACGGCACACATGTGGTGTTATCTTTGGAAGTTGCACTCGATAAATTCTATTGTACTTCTCAACCACATGCTGAAAGCGTTTTTCCCATTGATAGGGCATCATTGGTTTTCCACGCTTATCCAAGAACAGAAAACCTGTATAACCATCTATCATTTCCTCGACTTTAGGTTTCTTTCTATTCTGTACTACCCTCTTGAATGCTGCATAAACTTCATCCGACATTGGCAATACTCGTGTCCCAGCTTCAGTTTTTGTTTTTTCTATGTACTTTCCCCTATTGCCAACATACTGTAATTGATGGTTCACGTTGATTGCTCTTTTCTCCAAGTCTATATCCTTTAACGTAAGTCCGCAAAACTCGCCTATTCTCAAGCCTGTTCTAAATAATATAAACATCCCATCGTAGCACTCACTGAAATGTTCATCCTGTTGAACAAACCTTAAAAACTCCTTTTCTTGCTTTGATGTTACTGCATCTCTTTTTACTGAATCATCAATTAGAAAATTATGCAGTTCAAAATCGAAAGGATTTTTTCTGATTAGGTCTGCCTCATAAGCCATCTGAAAAGCTGGTCTTACTACTCCACGTATTGTATGGATACTGCTATAGCTCTTTCCATCCTCCGACTGTAATTTTATTAACCAAGCCTTTGCATCTATCGTGTTGATATGATTAATCTTCTGACTTCCAAAGCTGTCACGTTTTAATACATTAACCACTGTTTTATATCCAGCGGATGTGGTTGGTCTGACATTGCGCTTTTGCTCTAAATATTTCTCTACCAGTTCTAATACTGTCATATCTCCACCGGATAAAGAAATACCATTTGCCAAGTCACGCTCTAGCAATTTTTCCTTTTCTCTAAGCGATAAGTCTGCCTTTTTTCCCTCTGGCATTTTATCATGTCTTTCCAGTTTCCAGCTGTATACAAATATTCTCTTTTTTGAAATTGGATCTAACGTGCTGAATAAATATCTTCCATCGGCACGCTGTTGCTCTCCCATTCGCAATATACGATTCTTGTTGTCTCTTCTTTTTTCACTCATGGTTTATCCTCCAAACTCTAGTACAATCCCCACCATTGGGATGGGGATTGTATCGGAACTACATATATTTTGCAAGGTATTTTTTGCTTTTATATAGAGCCTGTCTCATCAATAAACTGTTCGAATATCTTACGTTTAATAAGTATCTTATTTCCTACCATAAGTATGTAATCTGCTGTCGGATTGTTCGCCACCAGTTTACGAAGATTTTTCTCTCCAATGTTGAAGTACTGAACCGCCTCTTTGATTGTGAGATTATACTTCTCGCTTGCCATTAAATAATCTTTTTCTGTTTTCATAATGATTCAAAATCCTTTCTATCGGATTTTACTGAATCATGTTGCACCTCATTTTTTGCAGTCCAACACACAGGGCATCAGACTGCCATTTGCTTTTTACTAAGATTACAGTAGTTTTGTCATTATTTCCTGCTGTGTCAAATCGGGGACTCTTTCACATACAATTTGTGTCATTTCATCCCTTTCTTTCTTCATTTTTGCAAGTTCAGATTTTAACTCTTCAATTTCAGCACTTTCTTGCGTATGAGGAATGGTTTCTTCATACGCAACATTATTTATTGTTTTGCACTCGCTGACTTTATCGCCTTGCAGTTCGGTTCTTAGTGCATAAAACCGGCGATTTTGATTGTTAATTTTTCTTGTCTTCTGGTAACCGCCAGAATTTTTGTCGGTTATCCACAAACCACGAAGTGCGAATTCTGTACGCACTTCGTGTAAAGAGTACCCCATTCCTGTGACAATCTCCTCTACTTCGCTTTTGGTCAATAATATATAGCCACTGCCAACCCTTGCAACATCACGCTGAATAATAGCGTCTCCCTGCTCAATCAAAGCTTCATACACTTCCTGTAAAGAACTTTTGATTGTCAGTTCCATTATTGGAATTTCTGCATAATTCTCTACAATACGTTTCCACAGCACCCTCATCGGAATAGGCATATCCGGGCGCTCGTATGCACGCATTATGTCATAAAATCCACTGCGCATACTGTCTGTAATCTGTGGCTTGTAAACCTTTTTCTCGCCCCTATATGAACGCTCGTAAGAAATGCCTTCCACTTCTCCCAATCCATCCTCTTCATACCCGCTAACTTTGCAGACATTTTTGCACAGCAGTTGTGTCTGCATCATTCCTGTGGGATATTGGATTATCAACTGTAACCACCCACAGCCTCTGCCGATGTCACAAATGTAGCGCACGTAAAATGCGCCACCATACTTCCCATCCATAAGCTTTAACGCATTATTCAATACCCCTGTTTGCACTCCTAACACGTTAACAGCCTCGTCCGTTGTTCCTGGCATTTCACTATCTGACAGGCTTTTGTTCTTTTCTTCTTCATCCATCTATTTTCCTCCGCATAGCTGTCACTTGCGCACCGTGACAACTACCTAAACTTAACCTCGCTTTGTACAAAGCTAGCTACTATGCAAGTTTTCGCCCTTGCACAAAGTATTTCGGTTGCACTTTGTATATCTTTCTGAATTTGCGGAATTGTCACCTTTTTTACGGAATGTTTATGACAGAAAAAGAGTGTGCCGATTGACACACTCCCATGTTATACATCCTTATTGCTCTTTCATTTCTTTCATCTGTTTAAGTAAACCATATAATAATCTATATATTTCATTAAACTTGCTTTTATCAGTTTTCCATAGTCCTTCTAATTCACTTTTGTTTATTTCTTTTATAAATTTAGTCCATTCTTGCCCTTTTGCTCGGTACAGTTTTGATAATTCATCCTCAAATAGATATTCTGACAATTTTCTATATAGAGAACAAGTCTCCACGCTCATTTCCATGTTCTCAATTTTTCTAAAAATAAGATTTTGAAACTGCTCTTTTTGTTTCCTTGCTCTATTTATGTATTTTTTATCAACTCCTGTTTTTCTCAATGCAGTATATTTTTTACATATCCAAAAATACTGTTTCCATTGCTTTGTTGAAACTCCAGTTATTTCAAGTCGTATACTGCCATTTATCAGTTCATTAACCTTTACATATCTGTAACATCTGTCCTGCTTAATTTTATCAATTTTCTTTCCGTTCCTAAGTGCCTCATAGTATTTTTCTCTGACTGCTAAAAAATCATATAATATATCGTAGTAATCTGTTTTATTTGCATTGTTTTTTCTTATCAAGCTCAAATATATAAAATCAATGATATTGAAATTTATGCGACAGTTAATACTACTAATGTTGTCATCTATTGTAATCGGATACATAGTATTCAGCTTCGGTTCTTTTCTACTCAAATTTACCGCCACATTTTATCCTCCCTCGACTGTGATATATTTCTTTCTTCATTATACATATTTTACTGTTGAATATCATCTATATATTATGCCAAAATAAACATTTTTTATTTCATTAACATATCTAACAGCAACACCTTTTGCCCAAAATGCAGATAATACAAAAATAAGGGCTTGTCCGATTGTTCCGACAAACCCTTATCTGCTGTTACATTTTATTCCCTATGCACTTGCCTTAACTTCCTCAACACTCTCTACACCCTCACATACTGTAATCCGGTTTTTATCCAATTTAACACCTGCAACTGGTATGCCGAGTTCAATCATCATTTTCAGTTTGCTTTCGTCATATTCCACTCTTGCGTGTCGGGCATTGACTGTTTCATAAACCTTTTTACCATTTTCAACTGATACAGATACCACAACTAATGCAATATTCATATCACAGTCAGAATTTTCATTCAGCCATGACAGATTGTTCACTCCACTTTTTAACTGTAAATTTGTCATGTTAAAGCCGTCAACATCTAACATCAATGTTTCCTTTTCATCCACGTTGCCTAATACAAAGCCATAAACTCTCTCGCCTCGTTTCAGCTTATCAATAATCTGTTTTTCGCTCATACCGATAAAACCTTTGCTCTTACTGTCAAAGCATTCATAACCCACCAGACGCTGACCTAAATAGTTCCCATTTGTTAAATACATACACATATTGAATACCTCTGCTTTCCGTGCCACAGCACTAACTTTTATTTATCTTACAAATAAATACTAACGCGACCGCACCAATAAGGCTATTGACGGAATGCAAGGGATTTTATTTTTTAATTTATCGCTTGGTTGTGGAGTTTGTAGAGCAATATTCAAATGATATATATGTTGTCATATTTTCTTATTGTAAAATCATAATCAAAATAAGCCGTTCTCTTTCTTTTGGTATTTATAATATGAATACACAATTTTTGTTTTCATGTTGTTCATGATAGTCATTTCATATTTATATAATTTTGCAAATCATTCGTCCACATAAATTTTTGAATTTACGAAACCCACATTTTAAATAATTTCTATATCATTCTCCAAAAGCACCATTTTCCCTAAGGAATCACACTTTTATAAATTTCAAATTAAAAAATATTGATACCTCAATCAGATTTTTCAACAAAAATTTCTTTACACACTTATACCAAAATTTCCACATTTTTATTTCATTCAATTTATTTACAGTCAACCTTATTTGTGTCAAAATATTAAACCGTTTTTTCAAAAAAATTTAAAAATATGTTTTTCTCAATCTTCCCACTAGTCCTAGAAACTGTAACAATTTTATGTGGCTTACAAAAAATAAAAGCACTACCTATTGGCAATGCTCTTACTTTAATAATATTGCTTATCTGTTCAATGCTTTGCGTAAACGCTTTTTATAGGCTTGCTCAACTTCATCATAGAAGTCAACATCTGCTCTCCAGTCCCCATCCATTGGCAACTCTGCCATTAGGACTGTCCGTGGGTGTCCGTCTGGATAAATCATATCCAGACCTATGATGTTGTTTTCTCTCTTACTTTTGAATGATATTCCCATGTTACCTAACCTCCATGTTCTTAAATTTAATACAATTATCCTTGAACATTGAGCCTAAAAACAGGGAAATCTATCTAATAGTCCATGCTGCTACAGTAGCACTAGATAATTTTACTTAGTCAAGATGTATTACATACGCCCCATCTTCTTCTGTAACCTCTAAGCCTTCTTACTCCGTTATTGTATCTTCATTAGGATGTATTACATCATACAAGAAAACACCCGGCTCTACATCTCCATAATCAGCATCCACAGTGTTCTTCATTTTCATACGCACAGTGTTTGCAAATAACTCATTATTATTTTCTCTCCCTATCCATGCAAATGTCACAGGGTTGTCTTGACTAATAATCGGAGTATCATAATTAACCATCCCATAACTTCCATCTTGCCTATATCCGAATGTACCGGTAACTTCTGATGTTATAGAATCATGTATTTCCATATCATATTCAGCAAGCTGTTCCTCTGTAAGATATGACAAATCCGTATATACCTCTGACAACTCAACTTTTTTCTGTATTGTTGTTCCTATTACCGAGTTTAATTCATTGCACACATCTGTATCTATCGCATCACTTTGTGAAGCTACATCCGTAATCAACAATTCAATTTCCGAACTAAAGCAATCATTTTCTTCATCAATTTCCCCTTGATTAACTACACGATACAACCCTGACACAACAAGAGTACATTGCATATTTTTATTTTCATCTGTCGCAATGTAAACACGTGCATCGTCATATGATGCAACAAACTCATTATTGGTAAATATAACATTAGATTTTTTTGAACTTGTATCATAATCTACCCTAAGATTTCCCAATCTGAATGGCTCTCCATAATATGCATCTCCTTTTAAAGTCAGCATATCTCCAACTCTCCATTGCCCCCTAAGCACATCCTGTGTTACTGTTATTTCAGACGAAGTAGTATTCTTAAACTCTTCAATCTGTTGTTCCAGTTCTGACAGTTCTATTTCTGTTTCCGTTTCTTGTTCCTCTACTGTTTCTGTCTCCGTTGTCTGCTCTGTTGCCATTACTTCTTGTTGCTCTGCTGTATTCTCTGTTCCACAAGCTATTGCAGAAACAGAAATTGCTAAACATAACATTGTTACCAGTACTTTTCTTTTCATAAGTTTGCTCCTTATCCCAAATTTTCTTTATGAACAGATAAACATAAAGGCTGTTCCCAGTTCTTTACATTGCTATTCTTATAATTGTGTAAGTAGTGACAATATTGGAACTATTGTTGTTCCCAACAATTTAACCGCCCCATTCTCATTAATCTTGTTGCACACCTCGTTGAACTTATCAAAGAACGCTGTCACTTTACCCTTAACTGTTGTATCTGCATATAAGCTATCTATGTATGCAAGTCCCTCTTTTGTCACTCCTGCAATCTCAAAGCCGACAGCCTCTGACATTTCAATATCCTCTTCACTCTCAATGTCACTTACAATCAAACCTAATTGTGTCAGTTTCATTATTGATGTTAAATATTCCTCTCTGTCAATCGCACCATCCATTAAAAGCTCGTCCACCACATCCTCTAAACTCGCCCAACGCTCAATCCGACCGACATTGTCTGACATAGCCTTTGTTAACAATAAAATCTCTAACTGCTCCGCTGTTATATTTTCCATGTGCTTAATCTCCTTCTCCTTGTATGAATAAACCACTTTACTTGTACCATTATATTGCTTATAGTGTTTTATTTCAACTCTTATAGCGTTTTTACTTAACTCCTAATGTGTTGTTTATATCAATACAATACGTGTAGGAGGACAACACAATGATTAAAGATTTATCAACCAAGCTGAAAGAATTAAGAATGTCACAAAATCTATCACAAGCTGATGTTGCTAAAAAACTGGGTATTTCTCCCTCTATCGTTAGCGGTTATGAAACTTCCGAGAGAACGCCCAGTACTGAAAATCTGCTTGCTCTCTCCTACCTTTATAAATGCAGTACCGACTATCTACTAGGAAAAGCAAATGACAGACCCTCTGTTGTACTCGATACTGACGGCTTAACACCCGAGCAGATACAAGCGTTACAAACACTTATTAAAACAATGAAGCATGAGTAAACTCAATTACCCATGCTCTTTTATATTTTATCCATATTGCTCTGTTCATCTTGTATCTGTTGCAATTCGTCAAGCACCATTGCTCGGATATCATTTACACAGTATGCAATACATTCCATACAGTCAACTGCCTGTTGCTCTATGTTTTCCTGTTGCATACCAATGCAAAGACTTCTTATCATATTGTTTAGCTGTCCCAATCGCAATGACACATTTTCAAGAGCATCCATACACATCCTGCGTTCCACTTTTTCTTCCATAAGCAATCCTCCAATCTTTCTTAATGTTTGGTGGGGATTGTAACGCTATGGTCTGCTTTCGTCAATCATCCTTTCAAATGTATTTGCATATTTATTTTGTCAATTTCAAAATCGGGGTGTATTCATCTGAACCCATTATATATTGTAAATATAGCAGGGGAACACCGCCCACATAATTTTTCAAACTGACTGGCAAATTTAAAAATGACAGAGTGTCAAGCCACTCTGCCATCCTGTAAAAATTCCTGCAATCTGTTTTCTTCAAAGTTTTTAATTCTGCTATATACTGTCTGCCGACTTACTCCAAAAGTATTTGCAACTTTTGTAACCGCTATGCCAATCAGATACAGCAGATACAATCTTTCTTCATCTACGCTCTTTCTGTATTCCTCATTATATTGATACAGTTGCTCCGCTGTTTCGAGTATTTTCCCTTTTCTCTCTTTGCAGTACTCCACAAATTTCCTGTCATTGTAATAGTTCTCCATAATCCAGTCTGCTACTGCACTTTTGCTAACTTGGTTGTTATTTTCATCCACAAAACCTTCGATTTTATTCTTATGCTGATACAGTAATTTAATTGATATTTCATCGCAAAACATCTCATCATATTCGACCAATACCGTTTCCAATGTTTCCATATTCGCTGCACGCTCCTTCCTGCTCACATTTTTTTCAAAATTTTTAATTACTATGTAATACCATCCATGCCCTTCTGAATGCTGTTTCTTTCCTGCCTACTGCTATTCTTCTACTTTTGCTGTCAGTACAATTTCCTATCAACAGTCCGTTCCACGTTTTTTTCTGCTCCTGCAATTTATCATATAACAACTGCAATCCTTCCAAAATGATAGCAATGTCAAGACACATATTATTTTCTATGAAAGTAACGGTTCATACTCTCCCACGCTCTCAATACCGCCGTAATTGTAATATCCTCTATAAAAATTCTCTTTATCAAGAATACGTTTTACTAACATGGGATTGAAGTCAGCACCATTTCTGCCTTTGTAACCCTCTATATTCATAAACTCGGATATCTTTTTCAAAGTCATATCGGGAAAACTCTGTTTAATCTCAAATACTCTCCGTACCGCTCCTGCCTCTGTTGTATTTACATATAATTTCTTACCACCACGCAGGCACTCATATCCGAACGGAGCACCACCGCCTGCATATCCACCGCCCTTAGCTTTCTGCAATCTGCCACGCTTTAATTTCAATGCTATCTCCAATCGCTCATACACATCCAAAAGTTCAAACATCCCATTTACAAAAATTTCGTTTGGATTTTGCGTGTAGATTGAATAATTCGGTCTGTCAATGGCTTTAATATCCACGTTATTCTTTTTGAGTTCCCTATGTAACAGAACCTTTACCAAGTCTGACCGCCACAGACGGTTTGTTGACAGCACAACAATATATTGAATTTTATTTTCTTTCAATGAAGCAAGCATATCAAGCAGACCGTCACGCTCAATACTCATTTCGTCCTCGTTGGCTTTCGCTCCGCTAATACCCTCGTCCTTAAAAATCTCTATCAAGTTGTAACTTTTGGAACTGCAATACTTTTCAATTTCTGCACGTTGCTCCGCTAGGGAATATCCCCGTTTGACCTGTCCCTCTGTTGACACCCTTATGTAGCCGTATACATTTACATTGTTGCTTTCCATGTAATCGAACCTCCGTTATAAAATAATTTTTTATAACAGTAATTTCAATTCCGGTTAAAAAACAGGGAAACAAATACAAAAAAGAGAACTCCACCGAGTTCTCATAATCGTTGGTAGGTCTAGGGCAGTACTTATCAACTACATGCTACCATTGCACCATGTCGCCGCAACAACCTAGACCTAAAATCATAATGATTTCGATTGCCTTCTTCATACAATTACCTTTTCCTTTCATAATCAAATGTTTAATAACATCATACAAAAAGCCGGAAATTATCGTATTAGATAGAAATCCTATTATGTTGGCGACACTTGGAATTGAACCAAGATCTGTTGCTAACTATATTGAATAATATGTATTATTATATAACACCACTACCATATAATCAATGTGTTATGTCAATCTGGTATAATTTCTGCTAACTGTTCTTCAACATCAATACCATAAGCCTTTGCAATCTGTCCTACCATCACACCAAATATTCCCCGTAATTCTCCAATCGCAGAAAGAAATATCCAATTGCATATATTTCCCTGCATATTGGCATATTTTCTAAACTCCTCATCATCTTTGCATTTACTCAAAAACTTATTACATGCATTTCGCATCGCCCTAGAGCACTCTTCTAACTTACTGCCTTCTTTCATTCTAGGTATTTCAGATGTTATCATATTTCTAATTTCAGTCACAGACTCAACTACCGGAAATACTGTTTCTAATTCATATGGTGAATACAACACTCTTTTTGCTTCCAAAAAAACAATAATCCTTTTTGCAATATCTCTTTCTGCTTCATCTGGATTCCATGATATACCAAATACAGGACAGCTTATGCCTGTTAATTTATTTAATATATTAATCTTCTTAATCACATTTCTCAATACTATATGCCTCCTTACAAAAGTATCTTCATACTCATTTTACAGCCATGATATATTTATATCAAGTGTTCTTTCTTTTAAAACCATTTCTATTTTTATCTCACTTAATTACAGAACCGAAATAAGTAAATCACAGGTAAAAACTTAATTACAAAATGTTCAAAAGCTCATTTTTACTAGCTTTTCTCAATTTTATTCTAGACTG
>OGNP01000716.1_pt1 | contig 19605 bp, 10 predicted proteins | sample 1573531 | NCBI WGS metagenome assembly OGNP01 (sample SAMEA2581984, study PRJEB24529) | metagenome | biome: Human gut stool | place: China | collected 2011 | reverse complement strand
TGCTTGCCAAAAGTTATAAGCAAGGACGCTTATGTCAGCTGAACCGAGCCGTTGCACGATGCAACGGCACAAACAGCTGACTTTGCAGAGACGCAAAACCAGCAGAGCAAGCGACGCTAAACCCCCATTTTTGATAACGATAGAAGTTTATCGACAGTCTGAGGGCAGGTAACACTACCTGCCCTCGCTGTCACTTTGATTTTATTTCGCCGTTGTTGCCTTTGCGGAAATGTACTCGCTGAACCTGTTGCTTCCGTCAACCGTTTTGAATGACTTCATACGGAAGGAATACGTTGTTCCCTTTGCGAGCGGGGCGACAACCATTGTCGTTACGTTCTTATCTTTGATAACATTTATCTGCGTCCACTTTCCGCCCTTGTACTGTTCAATGACATATCCCGAGGCGATTGTGTTGCGGCTCCAGCTGAGCTTTACCGCCGTCTGCGACAATGCCGTTGCATTGAACTTAGCCACGTTCGCAATTCTGGTCGTTCCGGCCATCGAAACATAGCCGCCGTAGGTTGTCTTTGTGCCGTTTGTCTTATACGCTCTTATTCTGAACGAATATTTCGTATCCGGGTTAAGACCCTTGACAATGAACTTCAGCGTCGTGTTATTCTTTGTTACCGCTATCTGCGTCCACTTTCCGCCCTTGTACTGCTCTATCGCATATCCCGTAACGTTAGCGTTACGTTCCCATTCAAGAGTTATCCATGTAGCCGTGGTCGAGGTAACTCTTGCATTCTTCACTGCCGCAGGAGGAGTTTCCGCCTTAACTGTGGTATAGCCGCTGTAGTTTGTCTTGCCGTCGGCATTCTTGTATGTCTTTATGCGGAATGAATAAGGTGTTGCGTCCGCCAGCCCCTTTACAGTAAAGGTAAGCGTTGTGTTGTTCTTTGTTACCGCTATCTGCGTCCACTTTCCGCCCTTGTACTGTTCGATTATGTAGCCTGTAACCTTATCGTTCCTGTTCCAGTCCAGCTTTACAGCTGTAGGAGATATTGCGGTGCCGACAAACTTGTCGGTATTTGTAAGCTGCGTTTTCGCCGCAAGCCTTACATAGTCGCTGTATGACGTACCTGACGACAAAGTCTTATATGCCCTCATCCTGAACGTGTACGTTGTATCGGCGGCAAGTCCGCTGACATTGTACGAAACCGTGGAGCTGTTATTTATCTTTGCGATCTGCGTCCACTTTCCGCCCTTGTACTGCTCTATCTCATAACCGCTCGCATTTGCGTTCTTATCCCACTTCAGCGAAACGCTCGATGAAGTCGCAGATTCCGCCGCAAAGCCTGTAGGAGTTGCAACATCATTTTCGATCTTGATTTCCGTATAACCGAGAATATAGTAGTATTTGTATTTTGAATTGTAACTGTAATCCTGTCTGACCTGAGTTCCGTTCAGATAGAATTTTGCTTTTTTGAGATTATACTCATAGCAGTCGGCATTGATGTATATATAGCACCAGTACGTCTTGCCCTTCTCAAATACAGTCGGTGTTTTCCACTCTTCATCGTCATACCAGTCAATACTTATAAGGCTCATATGCTCAGGAAAATTATGTGAGATGAAACTCTTTGCCGGAGTTCCTCCTGCCTTCGGAGGTGTTATCTGTACATATATATTCTGATCATATTCTTCAAACGGCACCCTCAGACTGTTAATCACTACCTTTCCGTCATTGGAAACCGTGAACAGTTCCTTGTCTTCGGATGTCAGCCAGAATCCTTCTCTGTAAGTATCAAGCCTGCATCGGAATATATAACCGGGAGAAAGCGCATATCCCGACTTAGGCGTTACCTTGAATTCGACCACATAACAGTTATCTACTATAAGCTCGTCATCGTCGTAAACCTCTTCGTTATATTCCCATGTGTTTAAAAGCGGCGTGACAAGAGTTACCGAATATTTATCGGGTTCCGATGAAGTAAGCTGCAGATCGTTTACCTTTCTATAAGGCAGGAAGTTGCTGATTTCGACCCCGACCGTCCTGATTCCTTCATCGCAAACAAGAACGCTCTTAAATGCAATCTCGTTAAGGCCGATGTAAATATGGTCTGCCGCTTGCCATTCATTTGCGGGATCCTCAAACCTGCGCATCTTTACTGTGCCGGTTGTATACGCTGCAACGTATCCGCTGTTCAGCTTTACTTTTATAAATATGTTGTATTTGAAGCCTTTGCACAGCTGACGATCGTTTACTATATTGTTTCCGTAAACATCACGGATATTGTTTATCGTCAGACTGTATTTTTCGGGTTCACCCGACACAACGCTGACGTCGCTTAACTTCGATCCACCGTGAAAGCCTGACACGACCGCCTTGATTCCCGTTACGGCTTCAAAGTCATAATCAATTATTATTATCTCGTTGATTCTCAGCACATTGCCGTAATTTATAACAGCCTTATACAGCATTGTGCATTTTTCCGTAACCTCAGGCGGCGTATACGACAGTTCGTTTATAGCTTCGGGAATTTCTGTGAACGAGCCGAAATTCTTGGATACATACCAATCTACCGTTTTTATCGGATCGTCCGAGCCATACGGGTTAGGAGCCTGAGTGAGCAGGTCAATCTTACCTACGCTGTTGCTGTTGACGGTAAAACGGGTGCGTTTGGTATGGCTCAGCACATAATTATTTCTGTCGGTCTTCAGCCTGCATATCTCGTCTGCACCTCTTGCGGCCATAGCCTTCTTTTCGTCAATTCCGGCCTGCGGTGCGGTAAGCAGAGTCGTGTACTCTACCTTTTCTGCAGAATTTGTGATCGTACCTGATTTAGAAGTAAGTACCGCCTTATCAGCAGGATAATATACATTTATATCATTCGGGCTAAGCGGCATGGTTCCGCCCAGGAGTGTTATGTTGTAATACTTTTTCTGTAACGCCTCGTCACTTGTAACACGGACAAAATACGGATCGGAAATTATCGTTCCCGTTTTATCGGTCACTCTGCCCTTGCTCTTGTTTGTGATGGTTCCGCCCGTCATAACCAGCGATGCGTAATAATCACAACCGTCTATCGAGGAGAGCGCTATACTGGAGGTAGTTACTATAGTACCTCCGTTTATCAGAGCAGTAGAATTAAGCGTTCTTTGTTTGCCGGCAAAACCGTTATCCAGCTTTATCGGAGTACCGATCTGTGCGTCAAAATAACCATCGTTGATTACAAGATCCGATGCACTCAGCTTGATCATTTCACAATACATCGCATTGGTACCCGTGTAGCAGAATGTACCTCCGTTTATAACGATCGTACTTCTGTTCTCAGCCAAAAACAGATTCTGGGCTACATCCTTGGCATAGAAATACATTTTACCCGTTCCCACCGAGTCCTCGATGGTCAGCTTACTGTATTGGACGCTCAACAGATGATCCTGCGAGTCAATACTGTTACCTGTCTTTTTAAGCGTATATCCGGCAAGGTCCAGCGTCTTGTCACTTTCTATAGGCGGACACAATCTCGTCAGATAGTTAGGTTTATATTCCTCAGGGTCGCAGTCAATATCTGCGCCAAGCCTTATCTTAGACTCCTCACTGCCGTTGTACGCCAATCTCAGCTGCCGGTAATTGCGGACGATAAGGTATCCGTCACTTGAATACTCTGTGCTTTCGCCATCGGTGCCTGCGGCACTGATAGGTATGATCGTCAGCGGCAGTGCGGTTATCATAATAGCAAGTGCCGCAAACAAAGCCGTAATGCGTTTAAATTTTATTTTCATAATCCTTTACCTCCTCATTATAATTTTCAAAGTTCATATAAGCCCACTGCTCTTTATTATATTTTACACCGCATTAGGCAAAATGACATTACCCAGATGGGTAAATTATGCAATTCATCTTGAACCCTCATTGCATTTTTTACTATTGCGAAGCTCATCTTCGGTAATTGTGCGGTTTTCCGCCCGAAAACATCGCCGCAGATTTTCGCATATCTCTTGCAGACAGAATACCGGCTAAGGTGGTTTGACATAAGATTCGACAGGCAATAAACAGAAAAACGGACATCGGTAAATGCCGATGCCCGTTTTTATATTCAGTTTAACCGCTTACCTCTTCGTCTTAACCGTCAGCGTACTGCTCCACGAACCATACTGCTTAGTATTTCCGTAAGTCTTATACGCTCTTATCCTGAACTTGTAGCTTGTATTTGCCTTTAAACTCTTGACCGTATAGCTTGTAGAAGTAGCCTTAGTACCCGTGTAAACAGTCACCCATTTGCCGCCCTTATACTGCTGTAACTGGTAACCGCTTGCGGTCGTACCCTTGTTCCAGCCGAGTGTTATTGAATTCTTGGCTGTGGATTTAGCCTTGAATCCGCCTACGCCGTAAGGATTGGTGTTAACCTTGACTTCACTGCTCCACGAGCCGTACTGCTTAGTATTTCCGTAAGTCTTGTATGCTCTGATTCTGAATCTGTAGCCCGCTGTTCCTGCCTTTAAACCCTTTACAGTATAGCTTGTGTTGGTAGCCTTAGTGCCGGTGTAAATAGTCACCCACTTACCGTTCTTGTACTGCTGTAACTGGTAACCGCTTGCGGTCGTACCCTTGTTCCACTTCAATGTAACAGATGTACTTGTCTTTGACGAACACTTGAATCCGCCTACACCGTAAGGATTGGTATTAACTTTAACCTCACTGCTCCACGAGCCATACTGTTTAGTATTTCCGTAAGCCTTGTACGCTCTTATTCTGAATCTGTAGCCGGCAGTGCCTGCCTTGAGATTCTTTACAGTGTAGCTTGTATCGGTAGCCTTTGTTCCGGTGTAGATAGTTACCCACTTGCCATCCTTATACTGCTGTAACTGATAACCGCTTGCCGTCGTACCCTTGTTCCACTTCAATGTAACAGAGGTGCTTGTCTTTGACGAGCATTTAAATCCGCCAACGCCGTAAGGATTGGTATTTACCTTTACCTCACCGCTCCACGAACCGTACTGCTTAGTATTTCCGTAAGTCTTGTAAGCTCTGATTCTGAATCTGTAGCCGGCTGTTCCCGCCTTGAGATTCTTTACAGTGTAGCTTGTATCGGTAGCCTTTGTTCCGGTGTAGATAGTTACCCACTTGCCGTCCTTGTACTGCTGTAACTGGTAACCGCTTGCCGTTGTACCCTTGTTCCACTTTAATGTCACTGAGGTACTCGACTTTGAAGAACACTTGAATCCGCCAACACCGTAAGGGTTTGTGTTAACGGAAAGTGCCGATGTATAATCGCTGTAAGCACCGTTCTTGACCGCTCTCATACGGAACTTGTATCCTGCTGTTCCTGCCGCTAATCCCTTGACGGTATATGAAGTCGTTGCGTTGCCTGTTATCTTTGCAACATTTACCCACTTGCCACTCTTATACTGCTCAATTTCATATCCGCTTGCACTCGTGTTCTTGTTCCACTGCAATGTTACATTGGTGCTGGTTAATGACTTAACCTTGAAGCCGGTAACCTTGGCAGGTTTTTCGGCTGTAATAAGTTCATAGTCAAAACCGTTGTCCTTGGCGTACTGTTCGCCCGCAGTGCCGGGATAGCAGTAGATTTTGAAGTTGTCTTTCTTTTGGTAAACATTAAAATCAGGTGATTCAGAACGGTATCCGAAGGCATAGATCATTATTTCTGTTACATTGAAAGGAATTGTTACATTATTTAGAGAACTGCAATTTAAAAACGCAGAAACCCCGACTTTTGTAACACTTGCCGGTATGTTTATATTTGTCAATGAGGTACAATTTCTAAAAGCCCAGGATTCGATTTTTTTCAGGTTACTTGGCAACACAACTTTACTAAGTGATGTGCAGTCCATAAAGGCAGAGCCGTTGATTTCTTCAACGTTATCCGGTATTATAACAGTCGACAAATTAGCATTGCCCTCGAAAGCACTCACTTCTATAGATTTTACAGTTGTAGGAACTTCGTACTTTGAATCTTTTTTATTTTGAGGATAACTTATAAGACTCGGATTATCAAGACCATCAAAATCACGTTTTCTAAACAAAACTCCGTCAACCGTATAAAAATCATTATTGGATTCAGGAACATTTATGCTTTCCAATTTTTCACAGCCTAAAAAATATTGGACACTATATGTACTGACCCCAAGTTTTTCCGACAGTTGTATTTCTTTTAAATTTTTTGCACCATAAAACGCATTAAAAGACATTTCGCAAACATTATCGGGCATTACATATTTTGTTTGACTGTAATTAGCCGGATAACTGACTAATATTGTTTTGTCTTTGGAATATAAAATCCCGTTGTCGGAAGTAAGGTACGGATTTTTGCTGTCAACATATATTGCTTCCAATTTACTCGCATAATCAAATTGAGAAAGCGGAACAAAATAATCTGTAAATAAGTTTACACTTGCATTGATTGTTATTGATTTAAGATTTTGATTATAATTGAAAACACCACAATTAACATCTTCAGAAAATTCTTTTACTTCATCAGGTATTTTATAAGTATCTCCTTTTTTATTTGACGGATAATATATCAATTGGCTCATGTCTTTTGAAAATAAAACGCCCTCAACAGAACGGAAATAGCTGTTTTTTTCTGAAACATTTATTTTTTCAATTGACGGGCATTGTACAACCGGAACACTTTTGATGTCGGACACACTTTCAGGAATATTTATTTCTCGCAGATTATTACATTTTGCAAAGCTCATCCAGTACAATATTGTAACGGTACTCGGAATATTAACAATTTCTATAGTATCGTTAGAAAAGGCGTATTCTGTAATTGTGGAAACCTTTTTACCATCAATCTCTTCGGGTATATTTACTACCTTATCTTTTCCTGTATATGACCTAATACATACTGTTTGATCATCACGCACGCTATAATCATAATCCCCATAAGTATAAGTCTCCGCACTTGCCACATCAGCTACACTTTCGCTGACAATAGGCAGGTTATCACACAGCGGTGTTGCAACGGCTGTCAGCATCATAACCGCCGACAATACCGCCGCACCCAGTCTTTTTACACTTTTAATCATAATTTTCCTCCTTAAGCGACTGTATACAGTTGTAAAATAACCGCAATCTTCTTATTTGATAATACCTTATATTTTTCCCTCTTTCAACCTGTCAGGCAAAATCAACTTTCATAACGACAAAAAAAGCACACAAATTCCGATTACTATACATTGTACCAGATAATATAAAAAGGCACAGCCCACCCGTGCAGACTATGCCTTAATAACCATATTGAATTTTACGCAGAGATATTGTGCATTACTTACAGAGGTGCTATTATAGAGCCCCCCCCCGTTTACATAAATTGTAATTTATCATCTTGCACATATCTCTCACCATTTCATATTATCGTCTGAATACTTAATTGCTTTTTATTTTTCTTTAGTATATCACTATTGTTAATTGCTGTCAAGTATCAATCCGGTAATTGCCACAGTATGCACATAAACGGTCACAGCATATCACCGTGACCGCTTATCTGCTAATTATCGCTTTGTTTGACCACGCCGTTTTGCCAACCTGCGAATAACTCAGACAATTCCAAAGGCGGAATTGTCTGCGGTGACCCGCCGCACCGCCGTTTCGCCGTCCTAAACTGTACTGCAACAGCATTAAAGGCGGAATCTGAGGCGGCACATTGCCACAGGCGGAACTTGGAGTGGCACACTGCCGCAAAAAGCGGTCACAGCATATCACCGTGACCGCTTATCTACTATTATCGCTTTGTTTGACCCCGCCGTTTTGCCACCCTCAGCTGTACTGCAACAGCATTAAAGGCGGAATTTGAAGCGGCACATTGCCGCCCGCTTAGCCGTTGCCGACTTCTACAACGTAAATATCAACGTATTGCAGGCCCCATGCGCAAGCATCGTCATAATGCTCCTCTGTACTGCCCATATATACGTCTACAGGGATCGTACCTGCCATCATTCCATCGCCTGTATCGGCGGCAATAGCATAGCCGTAGCAGATATTGTCATACTGACCGACTATATAGAGCTTCGAGCCGTAGGGGATAACATTGGGATTTACCGCAACTGTACCTATCTCAGCCATTCTGCCGCTTGCGGTATACGCACCTTCGGGCGCTGTATAGGCTGTAGCCTTGCCGGATACCACATACTCATAGTCAACCGGTCTGCCGTTCCTTAGTACGATAGATGTATCATCTATCTTGCAATAGGGAGTTACGATCGCCGCACCCTCGGCTATAACCTCGTCAACCTTCTTGGTCACTACCTTTGTGGTCTTCTTTACATCCGTCTTAACACCGTCAATGTAGGTGGTAGTCGTTGTAGTTCTTATCTTGCCGTTGACACCCTTTGTACGGACCTCGCTCTGACCTATAGCCAGAATGTTGCTCGTTACGGTAGATGTCTGATAAGGGATAATCTTATCCTGTTTTTCAGTCTTTATCTCGACTCTTGAAACCTTTATCTCGGCAGGTCCGGTTATCTTGGATTCAAGCTCCTCGCTTACCATATCGTTCTTGCCGAGTGTTATTTTCGCTCTTTTCAAAAGCTCTGAAACCGTGTTGTCAAGGCACTTTACGGTTGTTGTCTTTCCGTCTGCCGTAATCTTCACGTCATAGGCTCTTGTAACAGCAATCTTCTGTCCTTCTTTAAGAACAGCTGTCTTTGCAGGTGATACCTTGTCATATTCGCCAAGCTCAACGCCTGCCTGCTCAAGCAGCTGTGCCACTGTTGCGTCTACGCTGTGTGCAGTGGCGGTCTTCTTGCCGCCTTCCAGAATATCAACGTCAAAGGCTCTTTCGATAGTAAGAGTGGCGGTCGCCACGTTCTCCTCAAAGCCTGTGAAGTCTATCCTGTCGTATGCGCCGAGCGTTATGTGGTTCTCTCTGAGAATCTCGTAAGGGTCGGCACTTACCGTATAAACAATACGCTTTTCGTTCTCGTCGATTATCTCAACGTCATTTCTGAAGTAGAGCAGACCTGTCATAAGGAATACTCCGAAGATACTGCCGAATATAAGCAGTATTTTAAGTGCTGCGTTCTTTGATATGCGTATTGTCAGTCCGGTGTTTCTGAATCTGGGAAACATATATCCGCCTTTCGTCATCATATCGGTAGGTTTAAGCAGTACCCATATGGGCATCACGGCATTAAAATTACGGCTAGATCCGTCTGTCACCACTGACCGTGTACGATAACTCTCCGTGCGGAGAGAACCGCTGCTACGTTTATTATCGGGCTTTTTTCAAGCTCTAGACAATTATAATTTCCGTTTTGCAAAATGTCAAATAGCTTGGGGCAGTCATTTTTGGTGAAAATGCACAAGAAAAAGCTGTAACCATTTTGTAACCTTTTTGTTACCGTTTTGTAATCAGTTAAAATCTGGCTATTGTTGACTTATTTTGTAATTTAATTTGTTAATCTGCCCAAAATTGAAGTTTGGATTTTTGTTGTGTTTTTAGACAAAAATAATTATACCGATTTGGAGGTTTTGGTGCAGGTATGTTATGAAATGGTAATAAAATTACACGTAAAGGGCGGACGGGCAAGTGGAAATACAGCCGGTAATATAGCAGAAAAGCCGATTTATGAGCATTTTTAAGGTGACTGAGGGGTGAATGTAAACGTATACTTGCGTGAAATATCGGGGGCTGTCTGAAGGCGAAAATATGGCTGTGACGTGTCCTTTATATATTATAATAGTATAGCCCGTATTTTTTACCTTTGTGAAAGACACACGGTGATGAATTATGATGAAGATAGTGGCAACGGTAGGAGCGACAATTGATGATTTATGATGATTTTAAGGGCAGAAAAAAGCCGCCCGATGTGAGCGGCTGGATTTTGTGATACTATTATAATATAAAAGTATAATATAAAGGCGGTCGGTCGTGCGAAAAAGTCCAAGCATAAGTCCAACCATATAATATATCGCTATTAATATATCACTTGATTTAATTATTTGATTTCCAACCAAGGATTTCTTCGGTAAGTTTTTTATCAAGGTCAAGACGCATAGCTTTGCATTCGGCAGGGAATTTTTTAGCGGCTGAGAAGGACATATTTACAAGCATATCAGCACCGACGGGCAGAGCCTTTTTCAATACGCTTTCGGGAAATACAAAATGTGTGCCGTGTTCATAGAGATACACCGAGTATTTGCAGGAATGCGGTCGGGATCTCAGGCGATTGTCCATTCTGCGTATGTATTTTGCGGTATCCCAGAGAGAATCGTCTTCCGCACCGACAAGAACGAGCTTGCCGCCGATATTCTCTACAGGTATAAAATGTTCCTCTTTAAGCAGTCCTGCGGCTTCGGAATCATCGAACACATCCTTTGAATATGTGGAATCGCCGTGTTCCTTAGACGCTTTGGCTATCTTCTGCCAGTACTCAGGGTGCTTATAGACAAAGGGCATAAATGGTACGGGTTTACCGCCTATTGACACGATAGATTCGTTTTCGATCGGCCATTCCTTACAGCCGTCACGATTGCCCTGCGCAAAGCCCTGCCATACAAAGTCGCTCGGAGTCAGGGCGACAGTGAGCGTGAGGTCATGATAATATGAGGCGGCGACAAGTGCGACTGTGGCTGTTGTGGACGCACCGACAATGCCGATTTTCTTGTTGCCGTGCGCTTTGAGCCATTCTATAGCCGAGCCGATACGCTCAAGAGGATAGTTATGGTGGCTGTAGTTCTTCTTTCCGGGCGACATTGACATTACGTTAATTCCGTAGGTATGAAGCCATTTCACGCAGGTTTTGCTCATATAGTCTTCGGGGTCGTCACCGAGCATTGCTATCATTGCGGTATCGGACGGGGATTTGCTTTCCCAATATGCGCCGTAAAAGCCGTCGGTTTCGGGTTCAAAATGCAGATGTTTCATAGGTTGCTCCGTTTCACTTTGGTTAGTTTTATCTAACTAAAGTATATCACTGAAATGACAGGATGTCAAGGGCGTGGGAAAAGGTTGGGGGCAATTAAACAAGCGGGAGATTGCTCCTTTTGAAATGATGTAAAATTCATGTAGGGTTAGTGCTTTCTGAAAAATAGAACTATCACTCTTGGCTCCCTTGTGTAAAGGGAGCTGGCACAGTGCGGTACAATATTTTCGATGTTACTTTTAATATCAGGTCGAAGATTTTTTATAAATTAATAAGATTTCCGTCACTGTGACTGAGGGATTGTTAACGAAGGTGACGGCAGGGCTGAAACAGTTTGTAGCAAGCAATCCCTCCGTCTTGACGGCAAAAAGTTTACAACATAAAAATGGTTGACATATCGCAAGCAGAAAGCAATAATATCAAGACTTGTGCCTTGCCGTCAATCCACCTCCCTTTAACAAGGGAGGCAAGTGTGGTGGTGCGGGGCGTGGGATAGTGCGGATGCAAAACAAACGGAACGTTCATTAAAAGGCAATGGTGATGGCGATTTTTGAAGGATGGTGAGGTCTTTGGATGGTTGGTGCGGATAGGGAGCAATCCCTCCGGTAGTCGCCCGAATTTTTTCGGGCGACAGCACCTCACCTTTAACAAGGGAGGCAAGAATGTGGTACTTAGCGTGAGACGGTGCGGTTTTGGAAGGGTTGTGGGAATGGAAGTATTAGATGCAACAGGAGGAGCAAGCAAGGCAAGTGATAAGTGTTCTTTTGCAAAGGTTGTAGAAATGGAGAGGGTCGATGCAACGGGAGGGGCAAGCCTGTATAGTGTGATAACATAGTTTACAGAATGTGCAAGGACATAGTTTACATATTTATGATAAAATAGAGGCATAAAATTCGAAAGGAGTCAAAGTTTATGCCTTGAGAAGAGAAAGCAATAGTAACTATGAGAGAAGAATTAGTAAAAAGAGATTACTTACTTTTCATTGATTTTGCCATATGTTACAGAATACTTTCTGCCTTCATAAACGAATGCAAATTCATATTCCTCATCGACTAAGGCGATAAATTCTGAGATACTTATTTCCACTCCGTTTCCTCATCTGCAACTATACCGCACAATTCCGTCCATTCTTCCAAGCTAATATCATCAAAAATCGGAGCGAAATTCCCGTAATAAGACAAATGCTCAGAATTAAGATACTATCTGACGAATGAATAGGCTTCTTCAACTGGTACATCATCATTGGTATATAAGCTGTCAAAATAGTGCCTGAATGCAGCAAAGACGGCAGAATCGGCAGACTTACGGTCAGTAAAGAGATAGGGATTCGCTTCACTAAGATAGTTTCTCAAATCTTCTCTTTGTGTTTCATCATACAAGCAATCGAGGGTGCGATACATAGCGATAAATAAAAGTTTCTTTGTCGTTTTATCACCACCAATTAACAATCACGGTTTTATTGTTTGATTTTGCATATTCTAAGAATGCGTATAACAAATTATAGCATCCAATAGTTTCGTCATACTCAAAGTCTTTGTTTTTATATATACAAAGATCGTTGAGATATTCCTCAATATCTACCTTTACACCCTGGTTTTCATATGTCCGTTCCATCTGATTATAATCACGAGTGAAACCATTCCACCCTTTTCCGTCCATTGCAGGTGAACCAAAAATATCAAGAAAATAGCCGTCCCAGATATGAATATTAAAATCCGGTGATTCGCTTAAATATAACTCGATCTCAGGCTCGTCTTCAAAGCCCTCATAAAACTCTGTATTGTTTTTAAGCTTTCCAATGTCCATTATCTAACATCTCCTTCTGCTCTTTGGTTGCAGTGCCTTTTTTGAGAATAAAAAAGCAACAATCTATAAGTCAAGGGAAACTTTTTATCTAGCAAAAAGTTTCCCTGACCATTCAAAAATTCGCTTTATATTAAGAAATTTCGCTATCCTGCGGATTGCTCAGACCTTTCCAAAGGCGAAATCTGAAGCGGCTCACAGCCGCAGGCGGAATTTGAAGCGGCTCACAGCCACACACATTATATTGATTATTGCTTTGTTTAATCCCGCCGTTCAACTAACTTTAGCTGAACGCCGACAATTCCAAAGGCGGAATTTGAGGCGGCTCACAGCCGCAGGCGGAATTGTCAGCGGCGACTCGCCATTAGGCTCTGGATTTTATTATGTCAACCATTTCTCCGACGTTCTTCATCGAAGAAACCTCGCCCATCTTGAAACGGATGCCGAATTCGTCTTCTACAGCGGAGATGAGGTTGATATGCTCAAGGCTGTCCCAATCCTCTATATCATCTGCTGTTGTGCCTGCTTCGACCTCGATATCGTCATCGTCGAATACGTTTCTGAAAACCTCGTTTAATCTTTCGTAAATTTCCTGCTCGCTCATTTTACTTGTTCCTTTCTACAGTAATATACTTGTTTTTAGGCTCGTAGCCCGAAAGCGAAAGCTCCCATACGGTGTTACCGTCTGCGTCCTCGCTGACCTTCGTAAAGCCGAAGTCGCCGTACAGCTCTTTCACCATTTTATTCTTTGCGGTTGGGTAATAATATCCCTTTACCGTCTTAAGTCCACGCTGTTTTGCTCTGTCGCAAAGATTGTCGAGCATTGCGTATTCCATATCACGCTTAAGCACACGGCAACTCATCAGCCATAACTCTATATCAAGTGCGTCGCCGTTCACCTTTCCGATAACTACCGATACTATACCGTTGTCACCGAACTTATCGGCAAGCCTGCCGTACAGCCTGATATAGCTGTCATCTGCGAATACCTGCTCCATTTCTGCGGTTGTAAAACGCTTTGTGGTGAGGTTGAACTGGTTGCTCTTGTTTGTAAGCTGTGTTATGCGGGGGAGATAGACAGGCAGGAAGTCATCTATCACAGCCACCATCTCAAGACTGTGAAGATACTCGCCGTAGTCGGTGAACTGTGCCTGCTGTGCGGCTCTTACCGCATTCTCCTTGTACATTTCGTTACGCTTTAAATCATCGCTTGAAAAAGCGGTTATCTCAAAGAAGCGTGAGCGGTCGACCACTCTTATATAATCCTCAGGACGCTCCATTTCGGGAACGGCTACTGTAGGCAACTGTGCGGAAACTATCGCACGCTCGGCAGGGTTATCATCAAGGAATACAAGCGCATCCTGTCCGATGTTGAGTCCTGTCGCTATTGCCTCAATATTTCTGTCCTTGTTATCCCAGTTTGCCTTTATCATTATGAAATCATCGGGCTTTAAACTGCCCTCGGGGTGATTAAGGCCTGCAAGGGCGTTTTCTTCATCATTCTTAGAGCAGACGGTCAGCATTACGCCTGTATCCTTCACAAGTCCGAGGTACTTCTGAAATTCGGCATAGACCTGTCCCATGTGGGTTTCCTGTCCTATTTCGATGCCGTCAACACCGTCATCTCCGACAACTCCGCCCCATAATGTATTATCAAGGTCAAGTACAAGTGCTTTCTTGTTCTTGCCGAATACCGACTTTATTATTGCCGCTAAGTTGAAAGCAAAGTCGGGTATCGCAGGAACGCACATTGCGTACTTGTACAGGTGCCAGTAGGACGGCTCGCTCCACTTGTCAAGACCGTAGCAGGCGCTGACATAGTTTATATCATTGATATAAAAACTCTCGTGCGATGCGGCATAATCGGCAAACGCCGTGTTCAGCCTGTTTATGAAATTCACTCTGCCTCGGCAGTCAAACGCATCACGGTTGCCCATAAGTCTGAAATACGGCTGTTCGAAGTTATTCTGGATCACGGGGCAGTGATAGCGCTCGGCTATCTTTTCCCACATCGTTTCAAAATATTTCATCTGCTCGGCAAAAAGAGCGTCTGTCTGCTCCTTGCTGTCGGTTATCGCAGGATATTTCAGAATATTGCGATTTGATGTATGAACGAAAATAAGGTCGGGCGAGAAGCTGTCAAGCTCCTCATTTCCGAATACTGCATCCTGCCAGTAGCGGTTGTACTCCGACTCGTAGAAGGTCGGCTCGATGCCGTAGTTCAGCAGGAATAATTCGAGCATATTTATTATATCGTTCGTGGTTGAGCCGCCGAGAACGGCGATTTTTTTCTTTATGCGCACACTGCCGTCTGACAGGAGCTGTCTTTTTATAGAGCGTTTCTTTTTCAGCAGATAACCGCTGTCGAAGGGGTATTCAAGTTCTTTCATAGGTGTGTCCTTATTTCAAGTAATTAAATCATATTATCAATTATCTCATTGAAGTGCTTTTTATATCCCTATCCCCCTGACCCCCTTTCCCCAGAAAGGGGGAGAATACGGGGGCTGACGCCCCTGCGACCCTTTCCGGCTTCACAGAAGCCGGGATTACAATCGTTGAAATAGTGAATATAAAAATACTTTTTAAATGTTTCTTATATATGAGAAGTAGTCGCAGTTGCCGCCTGCAACGGTATAGGCGCAGTTTGCAAACAGCAGGTCGGTCGCATCGACCAGCTTGCAGAATTTTATTGCGTTTACCTCGCAGTAGCGCAGGTCAAGCACATAGATATTATCAAAGCTCTCGGTGAAGAACGGGATAAGCCCGTTGCCGTAGCTTTCCTTGATAACGACCAGATTTCTGCCTGTCTTTGCGTTGGTCTTTATATGGGCGATGAGATCGTCACTGCCTAAAAACGACAGGTAGTAATAGCTTGCGTTGTCGCAAAGGAAAAGGTTGCTGTCATAGCCATTGCTGTAATAACGGTCGTAATATGTGGTTTTCAGCTTATCCTCATTCGGAGAATAGTAGACCGCATAGGTTTCGGGATCGTTATTAAGATGCTCATCGGACGAATAGTAATACATCGAACCGACATAACCGCCGCAGGTTTCCTTGCGGTAATTCTTTATATCCGGCACTTTTACACCTGCCGTTTTGCAGAATACCTGTGCGGCATAATATGCGCCGAGCGGCATCCAGTGGTGGTCCGTCCTTGAGTATATCTCCTCTGAGGTGTGCTTTGACAGAGTATCATACACGCTGACGTTTGTAACGCCCGTGCTTTTAAGTCCGCTTTCGATATAATCTATCTTATCCTTCTGAAGCTCGGTGTAGCCCTTGTATTCGGTCGGATTGTAGAAATCGACAGAGGTCGGTATTACCATAGAATATACCGTTACTTCGGGAAGTGCCGACTGGAACGCCTTTACATCGGTCATATATTGGTCGCAGTAGCCGTATGTACCGCCGTAGAACATAATTCCACGGTAGTGATTATCCATACCTGCGACTAATATGCCGTTGTCGCCTATCGCCCTGTAGCTGTTTATATCGCTGTTGCTTGCAGGGGCGGAGCTTTCTTCGGCAGAAGTGCCGTCTGTTTCGGGAGCGGAGGTTTCTTCGGCAGAAGTATCCGGCGGTAACGTTTCGGGAGCGGAGGTATCGGGCTGTCCGGTTTCTTCGCTTTCGGTGTCCGAAGGAGCTTCCGATGATACGGGGTCGGGTGGTAGGGTGTATGCCGATGTGTCCTTGCCGCTTGCGTTGCTGTCGGGGAAAACCTCCGAGCATCCGCAGGCAAGCGATAATGTCAATATAAGTGCTGTTATCTTCGGGAGCTTTTTCATACTGCTCCTCCTTTCAGAAAACCTGTCAGAGATTTACTTTGAAAGCAGGTTGTTCTTTATACCCTCTGCATTTTCACCGACAGCGGAGAATGTACACATTGTGAACAGAACGTCGGTAATGCCGTTATCCTTAATAAAGTCGGGTGCGTAAAGGTCAAAGTAGCGGATGTCGCAAACGTAGATTTCCTCAAAGGAATCTATAAAGAAGGGAACTTCGGCATTGCCGTAGCTGTCCTTGAAGATGCAGAGCTTTCTGCCGTTCTTATTTGCGGTTTCTATCTTTACTATCTTCTGATCGCCGCCCATAAAGGTCGAATATGCGCCGCTTGCGGGCTGATCTACAAATATGCTGTGGAACTGTGTGAACTGCTCGTCAGCCTTGAAGTCGGTGGTATAATAGGTGGCGGTGTAATCTGTAGAGGGGATATAGTAGGTGAAGGTATCGGGGTCATTTTTGATACGCTCGTTATACTCGGTAAATGCGTACATTGTTCCGACAAAGCCTTCTATCGTTTCCGTCTTGTAGGTCGAAAGCTCCTTTACGGGTACCTGTGCCATTTCACAGAAAGCCTTTGCCGCATAATATGCGCCGAGGGGTTCCCAGTGATGATCGGTACGGGTATAGATGTACTCGTTTGTGTGCGCCTCAAGTGCGGCGTATCCGTCAACGTTTATCACGTTCACCAGCTTGTTTGCAATGCTGTTTATCGAATCTCTGTGGCTTGCGTTGTATTTTTCGTAGCCTTCGGGGAGGTAGTATGCACCTGCTGTAGGCACTACCATATTGAATACGTTTACCGAGGAGCCTACCTTTTCCTTGAACTCGTTGAGGTATGACGCATAGTTCGCACCGTCGCCGCCGCCGTAAAGGGAGATGCCCCATGTATGACCGTCTATGTCAACTACAAGCTGGCCGTTTGTCTGAACGCCGTCAACGCCGACAGGCTTCTTGTTTTCGGACGATGATTCATCGGAAGAAACGGTGCTTTCTGAAGATGCGGATGAATTATCGCTTGTTGTATCGCTTTTTGTATTATCCTTGCTTTCTGTAACGGAGCTTTCCGTTATACTGCTTTCGTTTTTGCTGTCCGTAGCGGAGCTTGTATTCTGTGATGAGCAGGCGGAAGCCGACGTCAGAATTGACGCACAGGCAAGTATTGCCGCTGTTAACCTGATATTTAACTTCATAGTATGTCCTTTCTTTATGCGGGGGGGTATTTTTATATTGCCCGTAAATGTAAATTCTTGTCCTATTGTAGTATATCACACTATCGTGTCAAGTTCAAGGATTTTCACTTAAGTTTCAGCCGGCGAAACATTATATTTACTGTAAATGTCACGGGTTATGACTATTCCGCCGGGGAGGGCATATTCGCTCTGCATATAATCGTAATAATCGCCTGGGGTTATTATGCCTGCGGTCTTTACTATATCGGTTCCTGCCTTGCTGAGTATATAGTCCGCAAGGAAAACGCAGTTTGTACTCATAACGAAATAGGTCTTGAATCTGCCGCTTTTAAACTTATAGAACCGTGCGTGCGTGCCGTTCCACAGCGAGCTGCAATAATCGTCAAAATCCGCAATATCGGCGGTGGGGCTGTTTTCGGTTGCAAGCTGATAGGGCGGTTTCCAGCGTGTGATGTTTCGTTCGAGCTTTGCTATGCCTTTTCTGACTTTTGCAAGCTGTTTTTCCGACAGCTTTATGCCAAAGTCAAACACCATCTGCAAATCGTGATAGACGCAGAAGTTTATATACTTGTCAAAATCCGCTTTGAAAAGCACACCGTCACCGATACCGCCGAAAAGCCTTTCGGACGCTTTATCGTAATTTCCGTAGGATATTACAGTACCGTTCAGTACAAGGTCGCAATGTCCTATAGAGCCTACTCCGTCGGCGCTGACGTGGATAAGAACGTGTATATCGGGGGTGTCGGCGCTTTTTTCGTAACGCTCCTCGTTTTGCAGTTTTTCAATATCTATCTCACGGGAATCAAGCCGCTCGGTATAGCTGCGCAAGGTTTTCAGCGGTATGAACGTGGTTATGACCTGCGGAAGCGAAAAGCGTATCCTGCGGCGGATAATGCCTTTGGCTTTATTCGGAGCGGCCTCACGGATAAACAGCCTCAGCTCGCCTGCACCGTAAATTATGCAATATAGTCCGATGACAACAAGCATTCCCTGACTTCCCATAAGAGTACCGAAAAGCATAATAATGCCGAAAACGGTGAAGAATATTCCCGAAAAAAAGTCATAGAACGCATCGGGAACGGCATTTTTAAGGGCTGTGCCGAAGTCGATGAATTTCACAAGGGCATTAAGAAAAACGTAAAGCGAGAATATAAACGACAGAAGCGCAAGAGTGGCGGCTGGAACGAAAACGGATATAAGTCCTATTATAATGTTTCCGACGCCGCTGAACACGGGCAGTCGCTGATGTCTTGCGTAGGCACGGATAAGGCGGTGAATACCGTTTGCAACGATAAAGATACCGCCCAGCCTTGCGGCAGGCTCAACCACTATTTTTCCGTTTACAAGTACAAGTATACCGACAGTGATAAGTCCTGCGCCGTACAGGAGCAGCCACGTTATATTGAAGTTCTTTTTTATATTCGGCTTTACGGTCATAATATGCTTTTACTCCTTGAAATAAGGCGATAATCGGGGGTTTTGTATTGACAAATGCAACACAAAATGATACAATAACTATCGCAACTTTACTGTGCGGTCACGGGGTGAAAACCGTGAGGAAAGTCCGAGCATCACAGAGCAGGGTAGCTGTTAACGGCAGCCGGAGGCGACTCCAGGGCGAGTGCAACAGAAATATACCGCATTGTTTTTACAGTGTAAGGGTGGAAAGGCGAGGTAAGAGCTCACCACGGGGCAGGCGACTGTTCCTGTCTGTAAACCCTATCCGATGCAACACCGATTGGTTTCGGGGGTGAACCGTCTGCTCGGCGGTCCCGATTTAAGGTGGCTTGAGGTCTGCGGCGACGCAGGGCGTAGATAGATGATCGCACACGACAAAACTCGGCTTACAGGTAAAGTTGCTATATTGATATTTTGCCGGCCTTTTATATAAGGTCGGTTTTAGTTTATAGAAAAAGTGTGTTTTTGAAATAAACTTCTGATTTATTATCCCTAACCCCAAACCCCTTTCCCCCGGAAAGGGGCTGAGTGTGGG
>OGNP01000695.1_pt1 | contig 19989 bp, 18 predicted proteins | sample 1573531 | NCBI WGS metagenome assembly OGNP01 (sample SAMEA2581984, study PRJEB24529) | metagenome | biome: Human gut stool | place: China | collected 2011 | reverse complement strand
CAATGATTTATATTTTCTTTATTTACATAATATATTCGCTTACATAACCCACGTTATGTAAGCTTTTACATAAGGTGGGACCATATCGGCTTTTGGGAAGCGACAAGATACCCAAAAGCACGCTGATAAGGAAGTTAGAGGCAGGCGACTGCAACATCTATCAGGAGTACATCGCTTTCTGCAACTACAAGGGGAAACGGCACAAGATGCTGCTCAAACGCAGGAAAGCGGAGTTCGAGCTGCTGTATGTACCGTAGAAAACAAGCGAGACTAATAGCCTCGCTTGAAAGTCGCTCATCCAAAAAGCAATCCTATTATAGTGCAAAGCACTGTAATAGCGGTACAAATGACATTTACCCAATCACTTTTTGTGAATCTCTAACCTGTAGAGGGAGCAAACTTTTTTGCTCCCTACTACTTATGAATCAAAATTACAAGTAAATTTTTCTTCATAGAAGCATAGAAATAAAAGGTTTGTTACTCTGAATAAGCACTTTCTTTGAGTCCCTGCCGTTTTTAGGACTTTACAGTTAATCGCCTTTCTTATGAATATGGGGCTTCAGGGAAGGTGTATTTCCCGGAGTCGATTTGTTGTCCCTCTGGCGACGATCTGGCAAACCCGTAGATTTTGCAATTCTTTTTGGTCCAGGTTTGATACCCATAAAACAATCTTTTTAAGTTTTGCGACACTATTGTCTATTATAAGAACAGGCAAATAATATACCAAAACGATGGATTTTACCTATTATGACAAAATGTCACATAACATTCTTCATAAACAAAATGGATAATGCATCGCAGATTTTGACAATGGTTTCTTTGCTACTTTCTTTGTCCGCTTGTCCTGCTCATGAAAGAAAGTAGGCGGCTTGCGCCGCCCACCTCTCAAAAGTGTGTATAGAGTCCCGTCACTTGCGTGAATATCTCCTCCAACATATCAAAGAAGATACCTTCGTGCGTTTCGATGTCCTTCGCCTTGCTCTCGAAGGTCTTCTTGCTGAACGTCTTGCGGTAGAAGCGCATATTGTAGAGGTCAGTCCCTGCATCATAGATGATGTCAAGGCGGTTGGCACTGGTCTTGTTCCTTGCAAGGCTCATGCGCAGTCCGTTGCCCATATCCACAAAGTCCCTGCTGCCTGTCATGACGGCAAAACGCTTGCCACCTATCTGCTCCAATATAGTCCGTGCTATCGTATTCATTGCCTTTTGGTTTTAGGTTTAGGCGGTGCGGACACCGCCTAAACGCTCGTTAGTTTCTTATAATTCAGTTTTCTCAGTGATAGGTGTGTACTTCTCCAACCACTCTTTCAGACACTCCATATTGTACTCGCTTGTGATGACTGCCGTATGGCTGTCAATGGCGGTGAAACGGCTGCTTTCGTAGTTGTCTATCCACCCTTTCAAGGTGGAGACTCCCCACGCTTCGGCATCGTCAAACATTCCGTCCAATACGGAAATAGGGTCGCAGAACTTGACAATCAGTGTTTGATAGGCTTCGCTCATAGTCTGTCCTCCTTTCTTTTCAGCCACTCGTCACGCTTCTGTCGGCACTCGTCCAACGTGGGCTTCACGCAGGAGAATAGTTCTCCGTCCGTGTGGCGGTAGTCGTATTGCACAAGGGTATGCTTGCGTCTGCCGATACCCGATTGAAATTTCTCGTACTTCTCAGTACCTGCCGCTGTGCAGGTACTGAGTCCGTTGATGGTCATTTGTGTAGTCATAATCGTTTCTATTACGCTGCCTTCATCCGCTGACGGATAAGGTTGATGTTGCTGTTTACAAGATTGATGATGCGGTCGTGATACTCGGTGTTGGCATTGCACGCTCCTCGGCTCTGAACCACTTGGAGGGTCTTCAGCGACACCTCTATCGTCTCGATGCGCTTGCCGTCAATGGTGGCGGAGAGTATGAGGGAGTCGGCTCGCTTGTAGTACGTGCCTACGCAGTGGTGCATCGCCTTGCCCTCCAATATCATTTCCTCTACGCTCTCTATCACCTTGACGGAAATGAGTTCATCGGCAAACACAAGTCCGAAGAACATGCCTTTCTCTTTGAGGAACTTCTTCTCGTCCTTGATAGCCTGCTCTCGCTCCTCTGCTGTCCGCTCTCGCTGCAATTGCTCCTGCCTTTTCGCTGCCAACTTGTCGTGGAGGACTTTGAGGTCGGTCGGGCAGACGTATTTCGGCTGACGTATGTCCTTGCCGAAGTGGCGCAGGAGGTCTATCGTGTCGCACCATAGAGAGCCGTCGGGAATGGTGTAGCCGTTGCGGATGCAGATTTTCACGGATGCCCAATAGTCCTCCATGTTGCAGGAGGAGTTGAGGTAGTGGCGCAGCATGGGGTGTTGCCCTGCCTTTATCAGCGTTTCCGCACGGCTGTCGGACAAGAGTGCAGGAATAAGTTTCGTGGGTACGATGTCGTGGAAGTCGCCACGGAAGCCGTTCCTGCGCAGCTCGTCCACCGCCTTGTATTCGGGGCAGATGGGCATGTGGGCGATATGCTGGTAGGCAAGGTTGTCGCCACGGATTGCCATGGGGGAGGCAAAGGTGAAGGTGTCTATGTACCTGCCTAACGTGCGCTGTATGGCTACGATGGTGCGCTTGCCCTGCCTGTTCCACCAATAGCCGCCTATTTCAAGGGCGGTGGGAGTAGCCTTGCAGCCTTTCTCCATTTCCACGATGAGGAGGTACATGCGCAGCACTTGATACTCTCCGCAGGTGGTGAGTAGGGTGAAATACTGCTTCTGCTGCAACTTGCGCTCCAAGGTGTTCTTCACCTGCAGGCGTGCCTTGCAGTGGGGGCAGGTGCAGGTGCGTGCTTTGCCGTCTGTCTGCCATGTGTGTCCGCAGTCCATGCAGGTGGTGCGTCCTTTGGGTAGCCGGTAGGCATAGTGGTCCACACACTCACGGAATGCCCATTTCAGTTGTCGCTTGCTGATGGGGCGCAGGTGCCTGCTCTCGGCAAGCACCGCTTTCTCAAACTTGTTTCTCGGTCTCATACTTCAAAATCGAATAAGGAGGGTTCAACTTGGGGTTTCTGTGGCTTGGCTGCCCTTGCTCTCTGTCGGTTCTGCATCTTGCGCAGTTCCTCGTCTTGATATTGGCGGATGGCTCGCTGACGTGCTTCCGCCTTCTCCTCTGCTGTGAGTTCCACCACGTGGTTCACGGCTATCTGACATTGCAGGGGCTTGCCTACCTCTATCTCGTTCTCGTCATAGTAGTGTACGGCTTGTCCGTAAATCTCTCCGTCCGAAAAGCCGTTGCAGCCGCTCTTCTGCACATAGTTCAGAATGTAGGTCACGCAGTCGTCGATGTTCTTGGCAGGGTTGCGGTAGTTCTTGGCGAAGAGTTCGTCCTCCGCTGCACGCTGCTCCAAGTACATCTGTATCGTTCTCTTGAAATGGTCTGTTCCTTTCATGTCGCTTGCTGTTTTATAGGTTGTCGTTCTTGTAAAGTATCTCGCAGTCCTCCACCTCGGTGGGCAGTCCGAAGAGGGGGTAGTGGCAGAAATAGGGGTGCGTATTACCGTCCTCGTCCATGAGGGGCGAAACGATTTCCACCTGCCATTGGCTGACCCACTCGTCCACCATTCGGATTTCCTCGTCTGTCAGTGCCGTTGCATCGCCATTGATGAGGTAGCACAAACTCCATGTGGGTATCTTCTCTGTTGTTCTGTTCATATCGCTGTCAGTTTATAGGGGTTATAACATTCGCTTGATAATCTCTCTGTGGTACTGCGGATTGACCTCGTTGAAAAGGAACTCCACGAAGTCCTGCCGTGCCTCCTTGTTCAGTTCGTGGTACAACTCGCTAAACGTGCTGTGGTTGCCGTTGATGTAGGTTTCCACCATATACTCAAAGATGTTGTCCACCTCGTAGTACCTGCACTGCTGCGCTGCCGTCTTGCATGTTCTCTTTGCCATTGCCGTAGGGTGTTAAAGGGTGAGTAACCAAAGGAGAAGCCCGAAGAAGGTGATGAGGGAGAGCATGAGCACTATCACGCTTATCACCACTCGGAACACTCCGTTCACAATCTCTCTGATGACGCTCCAAAGGATGCCGATGAGCCAAAGGAACGTCTGCACGATGAGGGTGCATATCGCCACCGCCATATAGTGTGCCGTCTGTCTGATGTCCATTGCTGCTGTCATTGTCTGTTGCCGTTTTGAAGTTCCACGATGTTGTCTATCCTGCCGTAAATCACGTTTCTCAGTGCCGTCTTGTCCGCTGCCTGATACTCGCTCCACCTTCCGTATTGGCACACAAGGTAGGGGCGGAGCACATCGGAGAAGTCGAATTTCCACCCCATGAGGGGCACTGCGGTCGTGAAGTAGGTGTTGAAGTTCACATGGTGCGTGAGCCAATCCTTCTCCTCTCGGTTCATCTTGCCTCCGTTGTTGAGTTTGTGGCGGAGTCTGTAAACCTTGCTGTCTTGCAGGGTGTCCAGTTCTGGAACTTCCCATTCGACGAATTTTGTTGCCATTGTTGTTGTCATATCCGTTCTGTTTTTAATTTTTATATGCGGATCCAAGAGCTGAGGGAGTTGAGTTTCAAAACTTCTTATCTGCCTCTCGGTTATCCGACATTTTTTTTATGCGTCTTCCTGTCGCATCGGTCGTTTTCGTTTCGGTTGCCCCATCAAGGTAGGGATTCGGAAATGCAAGGTTTTTCGGGAAAAATACTACCCGTAGGGCTGGAGATTTTTCTCGCAAAACAGGAGGCTTGACCTTGCTTTTCCGGCAAATCCCGGAGTTACCTTTGCAGCCGAACGAGAATGACCACCTGATGCGTCGTCTGGATGTCGCAAAATGGAGGTAAGCGTAACAAGAGGCAGATTGAATGGAACATCTCCAAAATGCGGAACTGCATGAAAACATAAACAGCGTAACCTTTGGAGACTCGCTTGAAAGCGTGAACAAGCCGAAGCCCCACAAAGAAGTATGCCCGTATATGCCTATCCGACTTGTGCGGACAGACACATACGGACATTCTTCTCCGGCTTCGGCGGTGCAGACAACCTTTTGTGGCTCACCCGTGAGCGGCAAGTGGTTGGCTGTACCTATCCCTGTTCCGCTTTCAACAAAAAGAAAAGGCACGGAGGGCAAAGCATGAAAGCGTGAAAAGCCGAAGCCCCACAAAAGAAGTATGCCCGTATATGCCTATCCGACTTGCTCGGACAGACACATACGGACATTCTTCTCAGGCTTCGGCGGTACGAACAACCTTTTGTGGCTCACTCGTGAGTGGCAAGTGGTTGGCTGTACCTATCCCAGTTCCGCTTTCAACAAGAAACAAAAGGCGCAAGTGTTAAAGGCGGTTGTGCCGTAAGAAAGATAATCCGCACATCCATCGTCAAACCCTCGGTTTGATGCGGATATGCGGACTTTCTTTCAGCCATGCCGCCAGTGCCGATGACCGACCCTTACCATGTAAGGGTGAATCATCAGCACGGTTTCACTTGCGCCAAGAAGAACGACAAAAAAAGAAAACGGCAAGACCCCGTAAAAGTACCTCTCTCGCATAGCCATGAAAGGGTTGTCCGCTTGCCGATTGTCTAAACGAGAGTTTAGGCTTCAAAAGCGGACATTCCTTTCGGATATGCCATAGTAGGAAAGAGGTTGTCTGAACTCGTTTCAGCCAACGCCTTTCCTACAGAAAAACTCACTTTTACGGAAGAACAGTAACGAACAGGTCAAGAAATCACGCTCAAAACACAGAAAAATGAGCATTTTCTTGGGGAACCCGAATAAAAAGTGTACCTTTGCAAACAGAGTTGTGAGGCGAAGTAAATCACAGAATATCAGTGCACTTGCACTTTCGCTAAATCGTTACCATAAATCCGCAACTCCTTCATTCCAATCTGATACTCAATCAGATACAAGTTTTTTGATTATCCGCTGCAAAGATACATATCTTTTAGTTAAAATAATATGTGAATGGCAGAAATGTTATTTGGAGAGACTGAATTGGTATAACTAACTCTCTTTCTTATTTATTAGTATATCAATAATATAACTTAAAACCTTAGCATACCGAAGTATGATATGGCAATAATCGGCTGAGGTTCTGCCGGATATTTTCTGTATTAGCCCGTGATATGGGCATACTTGTTTTATAAGGGTGTCAAAACATTGACAATGCTGTTGTTTTGCTCGTAGAGGGGAGGTTTGCTCACCTGAAAACAGTTCGCTTTGTGTATAGTTCCCAAGGTCGTAACTGTAGGGGCAGACAGCCCCTACAGTTGATGTTTTTTAGTATTGATACGTCTTCTTCATTTTGATGATGAAGCTAAAAACGGTTTTGCGGGACAGAGAGTCCGAAGTAAGCTGCCACCGCTTCGGCACATCGCTCACCGTCAATGCCTGCAGATACGATACCGCCTGCATATCCTGCCCCTTCTCCGCAAGGAAACAATCCCTGCACCGTGATGTGTTGCAAGGTCTCATTGTCTCTGACAATTCTCACAGGCGACGAAGTGCGCGTCTCTACTCCAATCAGCACCGCATCGTTGGTTAGGAAGCCGTGGCTGGTCTTGCCAAACTGTTGGAAACCTTTGCTTAAACGGTTGGCAATGAAAGGTGGCATCCAGAAGTGAAGAGGAGAAGAAACCAACCCCGGACTATACGAACTCTCGGGCAAATCGTAACTCAGCTTTTTTCGGGTAAAGTCAACCATCCGTTGTGCCGGAGCTGTTTGCCGCATGTTTCCCTGTTGCCAGCAGGCAGCTTCCAGTGCTTCCTGAAAGTGCATCATCGACAATACAGAATCCGTATCATCGGCAAATCCCAGCTCCTCGTTCTTCATTCTCAATTCATCGTTTTGCAGATCTTCGGGACGTATCTCTACCACCATGCCCGAGTTGCTCCATTTGGAACCGCGATTGCTTGGGCTCATTCCGTTGACCACAATCTGATGAGGTCCGCTGGCGGCTGGTACGACAAATCCTCCGGGACACATACAGAAACTATACACACCGCGTCCGTCTACCTGAGTTACAAAACTGTATTCGGCTGCCGGAAGGTATTTACCGCGTCCGTTTCTGTTGTGATATTGAATTTGGTCTATCAGCATTGAAGGATGCTCAAGGCGCACGCCGACTGCAATTCCTTTGGTTTCTATCTGCACTCCATGACTGTGCAGCCAGCGATAAACATCGCGTGCCGAGTGCCCTGTAGCCAGTATGACAGGACCTTTGAATATTTTTCCGGTATTCGTTTCGATACCGATAATGCGTTCCTTTTCTATTATCAATGAATCCATGCGTGTCTCGAAGTGTACTTCTCCTCCGCAATCGATAATGGTATTACGCATATTCTCGATAACCCTCGGCAGCTTATCCGTTCCGATGTGGGGATGGGCGTCTACTAAAATCGAGGAACTGGCGCCATGCTGACAAAACACGTTTAATATTTTATCTACATTGCCACGTTTCTTGCTTCGTGTATAGAGTTTACCGTCCGAGTAAGCACCTGCCCCTCCTTCACCAAAACTGTAATTACTCTCCGGGTCGACTTTATGTTCACGGCTGATGCGTGCGATATCCGTTTTGCGGTCGCGCACGTTCTTTCCTCTTTCCACCACGATGGGACGCAATCCCAACTCTATCAGCCGCAGTGCGGCAAACAGTCCTCCGGGACCTGCACCTACCACTATTACCTGGGGGCTGTTCTCTACCTTACGGTATTCCGTGCGGACGAATTCTTCGTCATGAGGAATTTCATTGATATAGAGACGCACTTTCAGGTTGACATAAATAGTACGTTGGCGGGCATCAATACTTCTTTTCAAGACACGGATGGAATGGATGGTGCGTATGTCCAGTCCTTTTTCACGTCCGATAAATTGTTTGAGTGCTTGTTCACTGATTGCCTGTTCAGGCAATGCTCGCAGTTGGAATTCCTGTATCATATCTTTTTTATTTATTGTCGGGCATGAGTTTCTTGCGATAATATGAATTGGCCGTATAAAGGGCAGCAGCCGGATTGTGTCCGGTGACGCGGTCTTTTGTTATCAAGGTAGTGGAATAGGCATCTGCATATTTATAGAACAGGCTGTCATGTCCCACACAAAGTCCGATAACTACATTCAGGTCTGTATGCGCGCGGTTGAGCAGGCGCGCCTGAAGGATAGGGTTGCACATGGCAGCTCCGATGGTTTCACATTCCTGAGGGATACCAACGGATGATTTGGGCACTCCCGCCACTTTGCATATCACGGAATAAGCTTCGAATCCGTTGGCTCTCAGAATCCGGGCAAAGATTCGTGCTTCATTGATTAATCCGATGCAATTGGCAATTCCTATTTTCTTGTATCCCATCTTGCGTGCAAAGGTCATGATTTCTTCCACGCGGGTGAGCCGGCAATAGCCTTCAAACTCCACTTCGGCGCTGGCTACCATAACATCATGGTTTTGTCCTTCGTCATAGCGTTCCAGTGCCCACTCCAAATCTTCTGTATCCAGACCGGTCGTCAGGCAGAATTCGGGATATGTACGGTCTTTGAACTTGCAGTTCTGTGTTCCGCAGTCCACACAACTTGGGGTATATGAATTGTCTTTAGTCATTGATGTCGATTCTTTAGTTTTAAAACAGTTTTATGTATCTTATCCGAATAAGGCCCGGAACGCTTCTTCCACTTTTCTGACCGGAATGAGTTCTATTTTCAGTTTCTTGGTATCCATTCCCTGAAGGTTATGCTTGGGGATAAGGATACGCTTGAATCCGAGCTTTTCGGCTTCACCGATTCGCTGTTCGATGCGGTTGACCGGACGTATCTCTCCACTCAGTCCCACTTCACCTGCCATGCAGGTGTCGCGCTCCACCTCCGCATCCATGTTGCTGGACAAGATGGCGCTGATGACAGACAGGTCGATGGCAGGGTCGTTGACCTTCAGTCCGCCGGCTATATTGAGAAAGACATCTTTCTGTGCCAGCTTGAATCCGACCCGTTTCTCCAACACGGCAAGAAGCATGTTCATTCTTCTCAGATCAAAGCCTGTGGCGGAGCGTTGAGGATTGCCGTAGACGGCAGAGCTGACCAGTGCCTGTGTTTCGATGAGGAACGGACGAACCCCTTCGATGGCAGAGGCGATGGCTACGCCGCTCATTCCTTCATGGTCTTGGCTCAGCAGTAACTCAGAGGGGTTGCTCACTTGCCTCAATCCGTCCTGCCGCATCTCGTAGATGCCTAATTCGGCAGTGCTGCCGAAACGGTTCTTGATGCTGCGCAGGATGCGATACATATAATGTTGGTCGCCCTCGAACTGCAAAACGGTGTCGACAATGTGCTCCAGTACCTTTGGTCCGGCTATGCTTCCTTCCTTATTGATATGTCCGATCAGGATAACGGGTGTGTTGGTCTGCTTGGCAAATTTAAGGATGGAGGCGGAACATTCGCGTACTTGCACCAGGCTTCCGGGAGAAGACTCGATTGTCTCGGTTGATATCGTTTGTATGGAGTCGATGATAACCAGGTCGGGTTGCGTGTTCTTGATGTTTACGTAAATCTGTTCCAAAGATGTTTCGCATGCTATCAGGCAGTCCGATGAGTTGTGACGGATGCGGTCGGCACGCAGCTTCAGCTGCCGTGCACTTTCTTCGCCGGACACATAAAGTATCTTCTTTTCGGGTAATCTCAGAACAGTTTGTAGCACGAGGGTGGACTTTCCGATTCCCGGTTCTCCGCCCAGCAAAACCAGCGAGCCGGGAACCAGACCGCCGCCCAATACACGGTTTAACTCCTCGTCGTGCATATCGATGCGTGGCTCATCGCCACCCGTTATTTCACTGAGGATGACCGGTTTGCTCTTGACCGGTTCCAATCCAGAAAGAGGACGGGTTCCGGCTACGGGCTTGCGCACCACCTCTTCTACATACGTGTTCCACTCACCGCAAGAAGGGCACTTGCCAATCCATTTGGGAGAGTCTTGTCCGCAGTTGCTACATATATATACAGTCTTTTCTTTCATACAGCAAAGGTATGGAAATATTTCTTTATTTCTTTCCCAAATTCTCAAATCTGTTTTCTTCTTTCACTTCATCTCTCTGAACACCTTCCCGATAATACTCATCGGCCAGGGCAGCATACTTGCGGTACATCCTCTGTGCGGTTTCTATTTCATCACCTTGGGTGATGGGGGTGCGTACCTTTCCGGGAGTCGACACATACTGAAGTTCCCAATCACCCAGCGAACTGTAGAAGTCATTGGCGCGGAAAGCTTCGCGGTTATGCGTGAGCGGCAAGCCCTGTTCCAAATATTCCGTGCCTTTATCCAGATGTTCTTCAAGCATGGCATAGAACTTTTCCCACCGTTTCAGGTAATAACCGTCTATCAGTCCTGCCCATTCTTTCCAACCGTAATCAAAGATGAAAGGGTCTTTGTCTGCCCCCCATATCGTGAACAGGGCAGTGGCATCCTTCTCATATAAGTCTTGTTCTTCGGGAGTCGTTCCCCAACGGCGTGCCTGAGTGAGCCATCTGTCGAAGTTGAATTCAGGACGAGTGCGTAATAAGGTATCCACATCCTTCAATAGTTCCAAGAAGCGTTGGCTGTGGAGGCGGAAGGCCGTCTTGTCTTTTTCTTTAAATGCCTTTGCCGCTTGTTTGTGGATGGCTTGTCCCAGATTGGACATGATTTGGCGTTGTATGTCGATAATATCGAAACGATAGGGGCGGGAATCTCCCAATTTGTCTGCATCTTGCAGGAGAAGAGCTTCTGCCTGTATCAAATCGGTCGGATGATAAGGAATGGCAAAGCCGGCATTCGGTCCCGACTTTTTCACATCAAGCGCGGGGCGTGCGGCAATGATGGAGCTGAATTCCGTTCCGTTCGTGCCCCGTGTGTATGCCGACCGGAGCAAATAGACAGTCCATGCGGTCTCGGCATTTTGAGAGACAGCTCCGTAACGGCGACGTGCATAGTCTGCCAACCATTTTTCCACATCAATGCTGTCACGGTGCAAAGGCATTTCAAATGCAAGGTCATAATAAACCGGATTCTGCTCGATGGACTCCATAAAGAGGCCCGAACCGACGATGTTCGGCGAGCGTTTTGCGGCGGTGGCGTATTGGTTGGACGCCAGCAAAGGCAAATCGCCATGTAGATTGATGCGTCCGCCAAAGTTGTGCAGATTACCGGCAATGGCGGAGTAGCCCCAAAAGGCGCTGTCCTTTCGGCACTTAGCCCCGTTAAGATCGAGAATTAACAAGTCTTCTTTGGGAACAGCTTTCACAATCGGTTCGCGCAAGCTCCATGCCTGCATAGCCCATACAGCCGATGAGTCGAAATCCTTGAATAGCTTGTGAATGGACTTTCCGACCGCCGACAGGTATTCGGGAGTATCTATCGGAGGAGTGCTTTCATGGAACGGGTCGGCGGCATATACCCCGTGGGCACCGTAAAGCTTCTTTTGCTCTTCCAGGAAGTCATGCCCGATGACTTGGAACAGCGAGTCGGTGGGGTCGAGCTGGGCAACGCCGGTAAAAGCGCACCATGAAGGCTGTTGCTGTATTTTGGCATGGGGATATTTAGCCTTCAGTTCGCGTGGCACGTAGCCGGAGAAACCTTGTTGAATAGGTTGCATGCCCAGTTCCAGCTCACGCTGTATGATTTGTTTGCCCAGCCGGATGTGAGAATCTATCCATGATTTAGGAAGCGGTCCGCCATAGTCCTGCAGGTTTTGCATCCATTGCCAGGCGGCATGCGCCGGTCCTGCAAGGAAATGCCGTGCCTCTTCATCCGTGAAACGATGTTTCAGCAGCGTGTTGTACCACACGGCTTCCAGACCGACAACAGAGAGGGGCATGTTGATGGAGTTCATTGCCATATAGTCCAGCTCGCGTTGCCACCGTTCCCAGTCCCACCATGCTGCCGAGTAACTCACGGTGCAATAGTTCATGTAAACACGATACTTGCCATTGATGATGTTACGGATCGTTTCGGCAGGGAGAGGCAGCGTTTGCGGCAGGTTGAGTTGATCGCCGAACCAGGAAACATGTGCATGGCAAGTATATTTTAAATATTGGTTATAGGCGGTGGCAAGTGCTACCGGATTGTTACCCCGCAATAACACCTTTCCGTTCTGGCTGCCTATTTCGTAGACATCTTTTCCGTTTTCGGAATCGATAAGTTCCAGTTGGAACTGGTTGCCATATCCCGGTGTGACACGTTCTATCAAGTCATACGCGGCTTGTATCTGCGGATGGTTGGGATGGCAGGCGGTGCATAGCAGTGACACGACTGTTGCGATAAGCCATAAAGAAATAAAGTAATAGCGTTTCATTTTCTTATTTTATGTGTTAATGACTATAGATATCAGAAGTTGGTCTTATATATGGCACACAAAATTACGATAATTTATTCAATCAGAGAACTTTTTGTTTTAGCTTTTATAATTAAACGTATGAAGAAAAAGCCATAATTGTTTGTTTCTTCGGAATATGTTTTTTACATTTGGACAATCTACTTAAAAATCGTACTATAATGAAAAAGACAATGTTGTTGATGAGTACTGCAATACTGGCGACTGCCTTTCTTGCAGCTTGCGGACCGTCATCGAAAGATGATGGCACCATTACAAGATTAGAGCAGAATGGCAATACACTCACAGTATGTGATTTTGCGAAAGTAAAGGATACTCTGAATGTGCCTCTGAGCGAGTGGGTGGAAGATTGCCGGTTGGTGAGGTTTGAAAATACCGATACGGCATTGTTTAAAATGTGGTGGCCGGCTATTACCGACAACTATATCGGAATCCGTCAAAGCGGAGGTGTGTTTAAGCTGTTTGACCATAAAGGGAAATTTCTGCATGACATAGGAGCGATGGGACAGGGACCCGGTGAATATGCAGGTTCGTTGTATAGCGAATTGATTGATGAGAAAAATAAGGTGATATACCTTGCCCCGTTTGCCGGAAGCACTAAGATATTGAAGTATAATCTGGACGGAACCTTTGTGACTGACTATGATTTGGGGGAAAGACTCAACAAACCCAAACTGTCACTCAACCCCGATGGAAGTATATCGCTCGTTCATCTCTGCTTTCAGGGTATGAGTGAAATGATGGGAGCTGTTATTACGCCGGATAGCACTATCACCAAGTATATACCTGCCCCCGGTCAGGCTATAAATCCCCGTGATAAAAACGGTAGTTTCGTTGGCTTTAATAACGAGATATGGAGCTATAATAATGTGGAAGGCTTCAAATACATGATGATGCCTGTCGATACATTATATAATTATAATGCTACTGCCAACAAGATGGAAGCGCAGTTTGCCTTGTCCAATCCTCCTGTGGGAGAAGACGTATTCCTGATTTACGATGAGCTTCCCGGTAAATATCTTGCTACGGTTTGGGGTAAAGGAACCATTGTGGTAGACAACAAGAACAATAATTCACACTATGTGAAGTTGGTTAATGACTACTTTGGCGGTCTTCCTGCACCGATGAATTTCACTAACGGTTGGTTTTTTGCTATGTATGAGCCGGCAGTGCTGATGGAAAACATAGAAAAGCGTATGGCCGCATCCGATTGTACCGACAAAGACAAAGAATTGCTGAAAGGCTTGCTTGAATCATTGGATGAAAATGATAACAATGTCATGTTTATCGGTAAACTGAAGAAGTGATTTGACTATTGCTTGGTTATAATAGCCGTCTTTCACAATAAAAACGCTTGTGAAAGGCGGTTTTTTTGCTTCTTTTTGTCTTATTTCTGCTATTGAAAGAGTAATTCTTACTGTTTCTCTCAAAAAAAACGAGATTCGTGATAGATTGTAAGAAATAGTTTTTATATTTGCATCGTTCAAACAAAAAGGAAAGAACGGTTATAAAATGACAATGTACTATCTGCATACAACCACTTTTGGGATGGGGAGAATGATGACCTCCATGTCTGCATCCACAACAATGACCCCTCGGGGTTAAGGATAGTATATAGTGTTTCTACGTGATACACGCTTACGGACGTAAGCAAAAACAGCATTTAATTTTATTTTATTGTAAACAGATACGGCTTATTCCGTTACTGAAGACGTGTTATATAGTGTCCTGAACTAAATAAGGAGATGATAATGCAGGGGAAAAGAGCCGGAACAAAATAGGTAATTGCATGAAAGTAATGAAATTCGGCGGAACATCCGTAGGTTCCGTAGACAGTATTTTAAAAGTCAAACAGATAGTAGAGGCTGCCGAAGAGCCTGTAATCGTAGTGGTATCTGCTTTGGGCGGCATCACTGACAAGTTAATCAATACCTCACAAATGGCAGCCAACGGCGATGCAGAGTATGAAAAAGAGTATCGTGAGATAGTAAACCGTCACATCGAAATGGTGTATACCGTTATTCCGGCGGGCGAAGGACGCACCGTATTGCTGGATAAGGTCAATGAACTGTTGAGTGAGTTGAAAGATATCTTTCAAGGTATTTATCTGATTAAGGATTTGTCTTCCAAAACTTCTGCAACTATCGTGAGCTACGGTGAACGTTTGTCGTCTATTATTGCGGCAACGCTGATAAAGGGAGCGGTGTGGTATGATTCGCGCAACTTCATCAAGACCGAGAAAAAACATGCCAAACATATTCTGGATTCGGAACTGACAACTTCGTTGGTGAAAGAAACATTTGATGAAATTCCGCAGGTAGCACTGGTGCCCGGTTTTATATCTACCGACAAGAACAGCGGAGAAGTGACAAACTTGGGACGTGGCGGTTCGGATTATACGGCTTCCATCATTGCCGCATCTTTGAATGCCGCCAGTCTGGAGATATGGACGGATGTGGACGGCTTTATGACCGCCGACCCGCGTGTCATCAGCACTGCTTATACCATAAACGAGCTGAGTTATGTAGAAGCTATGGAGCTTTGCAACTTTGGTGCGAAAGTGGTTTATCCGCCGACTATCTATCCGGTGTGTCACAAGAATATTCCCATTCTGATAAAAAACACCTTTAACCCCGAGGCTCCCGGAACCATTATCAAGCAGGAAGTCGATTCAGGCTCAAAAGCCATTAAAGGTATTTCTTCTATCAATGACACCACTCTGATTACGGTTACAGGTTTGGGCATGGTGGGAGTGATCGGCGTAAACTTCCGCATCTTCAAGGCATTGGCGCAGAATGGCATCAGTGTGTTCATGGTGTCTCAGGCTTCTTCGGAGAACAGCACTTCCATCGGTGTCCGTAATCAGGATGCTGCATTGGCTTGTGAGGTGTTGAATGAAGAATTTGCAAAAGAGATAGAAATGGGTGAAATCAGTCCGGTGGTGGCTGAGATGAATTTGGCCACCATTGCGATTGTAGGCGAGAATATGAAGCATACACCCGGCATTGCCGGAAAGCTTTTCGGAACATTGGGACGTAACGGCATCAGTGTGATAGCTTGTGCGCAAGGTGCTTCGGAGACCAACATTTCTTTTGTGGTAGAGGCTAAATCGCTTCGCAAATCTTTGAATGTCATTCATGATTCATTCTTCCTGTCGGAATATCAAGTATTGAACTTGTTTATCTGTGGTACCGGTACGGTGGGCGGCAGCCTGATAGAACAAATCCGTTGCCAGCAACAAAAGTTGATGCAGGAACGCGGCTTGAAGTTGAAGGTGGTGGGCATTGCCGACGGGCACCGTGCACTCTTCACACGTGCGGGCATTGACCTTGCTTCTTATAGGGAAGAGATGGAAGAAAAAGGAATCCCGTCTTCTGCCGCTGTGCTGCATGACGAGATTATCGGCATGAATATTTTCAATTCTGTTTTTGTGGATTGTACGGCAAGTGCCGAAGTCGCCTCTCTTTATAAAGAGTTCCTGATGCATAATATCTCTGTAGTGGCTGCGAATAAGATTGCCGCCTCATCGGATTATTCCATTTATAGCGAGCTGAAACAAATAGCCCGCAGGCGGGGGGTGAAGTTCTTGTTCGAGACAAATGTAGGTGCGGGGCTGCCGATTATCAATACCATCAATGACTTGATAAACAGTGGTGATAAGATTCTGAAGATAGAAGCGGTACTCAGTGGAACTTTGAACTATATCTTTAATAAGATCAGCGCAGACGTGCCTTTCAGCCAAACCATCAAGATGGCACAGGAAGAACGTTATTCGGAGCCCGACCCGCGTATCGACCTGAGTGGAAAAGACGTAATCCGCAAGTTGGTTATCTTGGCGCGCGAGGCCGGATACAAGTTGGAACAGACAGATGTGGAAAAACATCTTTTCGTGCCGAGTGACTTCTTCGAAGGACCTTTGGAAGAGTTCTGGAAGAAAGTCCCGTCGCTGGATGCCGATTTTGAGACACGTCGCCGGAAACTGGAGAGCGAGAACAAACGTTGGCGCTTCGTTGCGAAACTGGAAAACGGTAAAGGTAGTGTGTCTCTGCAGGAAGTAGACAGCAAACATCCGTTCTATGGATTGGAGGGCAGTAATAATATTATTCTGCTTACTACCGAACGGTATAAAGAATATCCAATGATGATACAAGGATACGGTGCCGGTGCCAGTGTAACTGCTGCCGGAGTATTTGCCGATATCATGAGTATTGCAAACATTTAGGCTTATGAAACACATTATTATTCTGGGTGACGGTATGGCCGACTGGCCGGCTGAATCATTGGGAAATAAAACATTGCTGCAATATGCTGCTACACCCTATATGGACAAGCTTGCCCGTATGGGACGTACCGGAAGGCTGATGACTGTTGCACCGGGTTTTCATCCGGGCAGCGAAGTGGCGAATATGTCTGTTATGGGCTATAATCTGCCGAAGGTGTATGAAGGGCGCGGTCCGTTGGAAGCGGCGAGTATCGGCGTAGAGCTGCAACCGGGAGACATGGCGATGCGTTGCAATATTATCTGTATCGAAGGAGATAATATAAAGAATCATTCTGCCGGTCATATCACCACCGAAGAAGCTGATGTGTTGATTCAATATTTGGAAGAGAAGTTGGGCACAGACCGTATTCATTTCTATACAGGGGTGCAATACCGTCATTTATTGGTGATAAAAGGGGGCAATAAGCAGTTGGATTGTACGCCTCCTCACGATGTTCCGTTGAAACCTTTCCGTCCGCTGATGGTGAAAGCCGGGGTGCCGGAAGCGCAGGAAACGGCCGAACTGATAAATACCCTTATCCTGAAGTCGCAAGAATTACTGGCTGAACATCCCATTAACAAGAAGCGTATAGCCGAAGGTAAAGATCCCGCCAACAGCATCTGGCCGTGGAGTCCGGGCTATCGTCCGCAGATGGAGCCATTGGCAGAGAAGTATCCGGTTATCAGGAAAGGTGCGGTCATTTCGGCTGTCGATTTGATTAACGGAATCGGATATTATGCCGGATTGCGTCGCATCACCGTGCAAGGGGCAACAGGACTTTATGATACAAATTATGAAAACAAGGTTGCTGCTGCATTGGAAGCACTTCGGATGGATGACTTTGTCTATCTGCATATCGAAGCCAGTGACGAGGCAGGGCATGAGGGGGATTTTAAGTTGAAACAGTTCACTATTGAAAATCTGGATAAGCGGGTTGTAGGGCCTGTTTATGAGGCAGTGAAAGATTGGGACGAGCCTGTGGCTATTGCCGTGCTTCCCGACCACCCCACACCTTGCGAACTGCGTACACATACTGCTGAGCCGGTGCCTTTCCTCATTTACTATCCGGGCATAGAGCCGGACAATGTACAGACCTTCGACGAGGTGGCTTGTGTGGAAGGCAGTTACGGAGTGATGAAAGGAGATGAGTTTATGAACGAGTTTATGACAGCCTCTGCGTTGCATAACGAATAAAAACCAATCTATATTATGAAATATTACAGTACCAATCATCAGTCCCCGGTTGCTTCATTAGAAGAAGCTGTAGTGAAGGGACTGGCTTCCGACAAAGGATTATTTATGCCCGAAGCTGTTAAAATGTTGCCGGAAGAGTTTTATGATAACATCGAGCACCTGTCTTTTCAGGAAATAGCTTATCGGGTAGCCGATGCTTTCTTTGGCGAAGATGTGCCTGCCGATACATTGAAACAAATTGTTTATGACACGTTGAGTTTTGATGTTCCTGCCGTAAAGGTGAAGGATAATATATACTCATTGGAATTGTTTCATGGTCCTACCTTGGCTTTTAAGGACGTGGGCGGACGGTTCATGGCTCGTTTGCTGGGTTACTTCATTAAAAAAGAAGGGCAGAAGCAGGTGAATGTCCTGGTCGCTACTTCGGGAGATACCGGCAGTGCAGTAGCCAATGGCTTCCTGGGAGTGGAAGGTATCCATGTGTATGTGCTTTATCCCAAAGGAAAGGTCAGCGAAATTCAGGAAAAGCAGTTCACTACGCTGGGACAGAATATTACGGCTTTGGAAGTAGACGGTACGTTTGACGATTGTCAGGCATTGGTGAAGAATGCGTTTATGGATGCTGACTTGAATGCGCACATGAAACTGACTTCGGCAAATTCTATTAACGTGGCCCGTTTCCTGCCTCAGGCATTCTATTATTTCTATGCCTACGCACAGTTGAAGAAAGAAGGTAAGGCGGATAATATGGTGGTATGTGTGCCCAGCGGTAACTTTGGCAATATAACGGCCGGTCTGTTCGGCAAGCGCATGGGTTTGCCTGTGAAGCGTTTTATAGCGGCCAACAACCGCAATGACATATTCTATCAATACTTGCAGACCGGAAAGTATAATCCCCGTCCTTCCATCGCTACCATTGCCAATGCGATGGATGTGGGCGATCCCAGTAATTTTGCTCGTATACTGGCATTGTATGACAACAATCATGCTGCCATTGCAATGGAAATCTCGGGTGCGACCTATACAGATGAACAGATTCGTGAAGCAGTGAAGGAAGCCTATCGGGAAACAGGCTATTTGCTCGACCCTCACGGAGCTTGCGGTTATCGTGCCCTTTCGGAAAGTTTGCAACCGGGAGAGACCGGTGTTTTCCTTGAAACGGCTCATCCGGCAAAGTTCCTGGAAACAGTGGAGGACATCATTGGCAACAAAGTAGAGATTCCTGCCAAGTTGAAAGAGTTCATGAAGGGAGTCAAGCAGAGCATTCCGATGAATAAGGATTTTGAAAGTTTTAAGGCTTATTTGATGAAAGAATAGCTCTTTCATGGTCTATCAAATCGTCGACTGTAGGGGCAGGGTTTGCCTGCCCGAACCGACGGTCACGACCTTGGAAGTAATGCACAAAACAAGCTGTTCCCTGGCGAGCGAATCTGGCTACTACCGGCAAAACGACAGCATTGTCAACGTTTAGACACAATCCTATTTACACAAGGCACGGGGCCCGGACCGGATATCAGTCGGCGGGAGCATCCTTGCCGGGAGAAAGCATTCCGGTCAATTCCTCTTGCAAGGAAGATTGCCGGATGGTATTCTTTTTCTCTTTGAGCAAAGCGTGAGATACTTTTCCTTCTGTTCATCAGATAAAAGCAAAGCTTTCATATATCTTCCTTTCTATAGGGCTAACGGTTTTTTATCGGTTGTCCAAGGCTTTTTATTTGCTGGATTATTACGTCCCACTACGGCAGGATATACGTCCCATTGCAGCAGGACGTACGTTCCACTACAGCAGGACGTACGTTCCACTGTAGCAGGACGTAGTAACAGACGGTAAGTAAGTCCTTAGCCTTCAGTATGAAAAGGCTTAATCTTCCTATTCCTGTGACTAAGTCTGTCTAAGCAGGGTGAATTTTTTAAATGAGTTGTGCCAGCACTTCTTCAAAGGAAGAATATGTATGCGTTTCTTCTTTTTGCGTGAGTATCAACCGGTGGTCGGAGAGTGCTTGCAGATAAGGTAGGAACCGGTTCCCTTGGTTTGCCGGCAGGCAAGTATAGCCGTGTCGGTTTAAGGCGTTGATGGTCCAGTGCAGCAACGTATCGTTTTCGGCTTCCACCCTGATTTCTTTTTTTCCGGTTACAGTGGGATAGTAGATGCCATGATTATAATCGAACCGGATATTACTGTGTGAGAACAGCGTGTCCATCCGATGGTTCAGA
>OGNP01000682.1_pt1 | contig 20282 bp, 17 predicted proteins | sample 1573531 | NCBI WGS metagenome assembly OGNP01 (sample SAMEA2581984, study PRJEB24529) | metagenome | biome: Human gut stool | place: China | collected 2011 | reverse complement strand
ATTATCGTAAGATTAAATTAAGCTCTTTGCTTTCAGCAGACAATGTGGTACAATAGTACCAGTGATGTAATTCCTTATATCGTGGTATTGAGTTCAGACTTTTGACCCCGGTAGCATAATGTTGGAATTAGGGGGAAACAGAATATGAGAAAGTGGAAAGCATGGCTGTTTGCATTGGCTGTTCTCATAGGCATTGGGACTATTGGGACGGCGTCAATGAAGGCAGAAGCACAGAATCTGAATCAGGGAAAGCGGGTACTGTTTATCAGTTCGTATTCTTATGGATGGGACACCGTCCAGACACAGATCGAAGGAATCAAAGCCGGAGTGGATGAGAATACCACTATCGACTATGAATTTATGGACACGAAGCGTTTTCGGACAGATGAGTGGCTGAATATGTTTCATGATATGCTGAAATACCATCTGGAGAATACGGATCCCTATGATGTGGTGATCGTGGGAGATGATGCGGCGCTGCAGTTTGCCATGGAATACCGGGAAGAACTGTTCCCGGAGATACCGGTTGTCTTCGAAGGTGTGAACGATGAAGAATATGCCATGAAAGCGGCAGAGAATCCTCTTGTGACGGGAATTATTGAAAAACTGTCCGTAGAGAAGAACATAGACATGGCGCTGAAGGTGAATCCGACAGCCGATAAAGTAGTGGCGATACTGGATGATTCAGTGACCGCAGATGCAGAACGGAAGAATTTTTACAACTCAGCGGAAAACTATCCGGAGCTGGAATTTTCTGAGATCAATGCTGCGGAACTGGAAACAGCCAGATTGCAGCAGGCTATCAGTAAGGTGGATGATAAGACGATACTGATCTATATCGTTATGTCTAAGGACGGCAGTGGCAAACAATATACCAGTGACCAGGCGCTGTGTATGATTGTGGATTATGCCAAAGTACCGGTTTACCGCATGGTGGAGGCCGGAATCGGTGACGGACTGCTGGGCGGTAATGTGGTATCCATGTATAAGTCCGGAGAGATCGCAGCACAGATGGCCATGGATATCGCAAATGGTACCGACAGTGCAGAGATCAATGTGGTAAAGGACAGTCCCAACATTTATTGTGTAGATGAAGACGTCATGCGGAAGTTCGGGCTGGAGGCATCACAGTTTCCCAAAGATACCGAATTTGTAAATCATCGGGAGAATTTTTTTGTCAGGAACCGAGAGGCTTTGATACCGGCACTTATACTTATCACTGCACTCAATGTTATTATCTGCTGGGTGTGCTTCGATAATTACCGCAGACGAAAGCTGTTGCAGGAACTGGAGCAGGCACGTGCGATCATGGAATCGGCATCCCAGCATGACTTCCTGACGGGACTTCCGAACCGCAGCAAGTTCATGAAGGATCTGGAGCAGATGATCGATGCGAAGGTTCCCTGTACCGTCATGATGCTGGATATTGATAATTTCAAGAAGATCAACGACACTTACGGACATACGGCAGGAGACGAAGCGCTGCAGCAGGTGGCAAACCGCCTGAAAGAGATGCAGTCCCAGATACTGACATCATACCGTTTCGCCGGAGATGAATTTATTCTGATCCTGCGCAGCAGCCAGAATATGCTGGTGGAGAAGACAGCGTACCAGTGCAGACAGGTATTCACAAAGGATGTGGTGCTCTGCGGTACGAAGCGGAAGATCGGCGGCAGCATTGGTATTGCAAGTTATCCTAAGGATACGGATAATCTGGAACAGCTGATCGTGTGTGCGGATGATGCCATGTATCAGGTGAAGAAGAACGGCAAGAATGATTTTGCATTCTATAAAAAGCCAGAGGAAGAAACAACGGACAATACGCAATAAAACGGAAATAGAACAAAGAATACAGAAAAATAGGGAAGCAGGCAGAAATTTGCTGTTATAATAACAGAGGTTTCTGCCTGTTTTTTGAACGGAAAATTGCTTTCCATGTTGAAAAAACATACGATTATGTTATAATTAATACCATTGACTAAAAGGAGAACAGTGTGAAAATAAATTTCACACGCAAATTTGTGCCTGCGGCCCAAACTTTGCAGATTTTGAGAAAGGCATGGTTAATTAAAATGCGAATACTATCAGAAGCGCTGGGATATGTAATGTACTTTTGCTATTATCTGGTGCATAATTACGGATTGGCAATCATTCTGTTCACATTGATCAGCAAGATTGTACTGCTGCCGGTATCCGTCTGGGTACAGAAGAATTCCATTAAAATGGTAAAGATGCAGCCTGAGATCAACCGGATCAAGGCAAAACATTTCGGAGATGCAGACCGGATCGCGGACGAACAGTCCAAGATCTTCAAGAGAGAGAAGTACAATCCGCTGGCATCTCTGATCCCGCTGGCAGTTCAGATTATTCTGCTGATGGGACTGGTAGAGGTTATCTATCACCCGCTGGATTATCTGCTTCATCTGCCACAGGATGTGATCACGGCATTCAATGGCCTGGCTGTCAGCCTGGCCGGAGCAAATCCGGAGAGCTCCTCTATTCAGCTGGCAGTAGTGGAGATGATCAAGAGTGGTAATTATGCAGAACAGTTCGCAGCATTGCAGTCAGGTCTGGCAGGTGTGGACATTGCGTCTGTATTACAGCAGGTGCAGGGAATTTCCCTGAACTTCTGCGGCATGAATTTAAGTTGGGTACCTTCCGAAGTGGGGGGCATTGATATCATCGTCCCCATTGCAGCCGGTATTTCCGCATGGCTGTTGTGTGTGGCACAGAATGCAGCCAATGTCATTCAGGCAGAGCAGTCCAAGCTGAACAAATACGGTATGATGGCATTTTCGGTAGGCCTGTCCCTGTATCTGGGCTGGTTTGTTCCGGCAGGTGTGGCTTTGTACTGGATCGCCAGCAACCTGTTCGCTATTTTACAGCAGTATCTGCTGAACTGGGCCATCAATCCCAAGGATTATGTGGATTATGAGGAACTGGAGGCCAGCAAACAGGAACTGGAGGAATTGCAGTCCATTGGTGGCAAGAAGAAACTCTTCGAGAAAAATCCCTATGCCAAGAGAGAGAAGAAAGATTTCAAACGTTTCTTCTCTGTAGTGAACAAGCATCTGGTATTTTATTCCGAGAGCAGTGGCTTCTATAAATATTATCAGGGCATTATCGAATGGCTCCTGGCACATACCAATCTGACTATCCACTATATCACCAGTGATCCGGAAGATCAGATCTTTGCACTGGCGGAAAAAGAAGACAAGATCCGGGCGTATTATATCGGAGAAAAACGTCTGATCACACTGATGATGAAGATGGATGCAGACGTAGTGGTCATGACTATGCCGGATATTGAGAACTTCCATATTAAGCGAAGCTATATAAGGAAGGATATTGAATATATCTATATTCCTCACTGTATGGACAGTCTGAATATGACCATGCGTACCGGTTCCATGGATCACTACGATACCGTATACTGCGTCGGTAAGCATCATACTGAGGAAATCCGCAAGACAGAGGAAGCTTACGGTCTGCCGCCCAAGAAACTGATCGACTGGGGCTACTGCCTGCTGGATCGTATGATCGAAGATTACAGGAAAGCGGATAAGACGCCTCATGAGAAAAAGCATATTCTGATCGCTCCTTCCTGGCAGAAGGACAATATCGTGGACAGCTGTCTGGAAGGCATGCTGGATGATCTGGCAGGTAAGGGTTATGAAGTGGTAGTACGTCCTCATCCTCAACAGGTGCGTCTGCAGCAGGATAAGATGGATCGCCTGAAAGAGCGTTATGCCAAGAACCCGGATATTGACATTCAGACAGACTTCTCATCCAACAGCACGGTATTCGAGGCGGATCTGCTGGTGACTGACTGGTCCGGTATCGCGTATGAATATGCCTTTACGACCAAGAAGCCGGTTCTGTTCGTGGATACTCCCATGAAGGTCATGAATCCGGAATACCAAAAGATCGACACAGTACCTATCAATATCTGGATGAGGGATGTCATCGGAGACCGTCTGGATCCTGCAAAGACAGAGGAGACCGAAAGCAAGGTCAGAAATCTGCTGGAGCAGAAGGATGCTTACCATGACAGAATTGAAAAGTTCGTGGAAGAATATGTATACAATCTGGGCAACAGTGCCGAAGTAGGTGCAAAGTACATTGTACAGGCAGTCCAGGAACAGATCAAAAAAGCAAAAGAACAATAAAAATTGAAATACAAATAGAGTAAAAGAAAGAGGTAAAAACATGAAAAAATTAAGCAAGATCGCACAGGTAACATTTTTTGCAGCAGCATTCGCAGTACTGTTTTCCGGAACTGCAGATGCATATATTGACCCTTCTGTTATGAACTATGCTATTCAGGAAGTAGCCGGTGTAGTCATCGCCGTAGGCGCTGCAGCCGGTATCTACTGGAGAAAGGCCAAGAAGAAGATCGACAAGAGTCTGGGAATCGATGAGAACAGAAACAAAGAAGTAGAATCCGATGACATTATGCTGGATCAGGCAGAGGACAAGCAGGAGAAGTAATCTGACATGAAAAAGCGGGATAAAAAGCAACTGCTGCCGGGAATCGTGGTGGCGGCTGCCATCAGTTTCCTGGTGTTTTTATATGCACCGGTAGATTTGTATTGCAGTAATATATCCGAGTTCTGGTTTGATTTCGGAATTCTGATCAGGGCATCACTGGGCCTGTTTTTGATCAGCACCGTTGTGCTGCTTCTGATCTATATTGTCTTGTGGCTGATCCATCCGGTGCTGTACCGTATCGGACTGGCAGGTGGATTCTTAGGGCTGATCTGTACCTATATTCAGGGGAATTTTCTGATCAGGAATCTGCCGCCCCTGGATGGAACGACGATTCGATGGGAAGAATATACATTTCTGAGGACAGAGGATTTTATTCTCTGGGGCATCGGCTTTGTTGTTGTAGTGCTCATGTATATTTTCCTGAAAAAAGATCTTTTGTCCAAAACGGTAATGTATTTAAGCGGTGGACTGACATTGATGCTGCTGATCACAGCAGTCAGTGTTGTGTTTACCAGTGGGGCACTGCAGGAAAAAGTACATTATCAATATGGTGCGGACGAACAGTTTGTGATGTCCGAAGACCAGAATTTCGTGATCCTTCTGCTGGATACGGTGGATTCCAGAACGATCACGGAGCTGTTGGACGAGCATCCGGAATACAGTGAGGTATTTCGTGATTTCACCTATTTTGAAAATACGGTAGGAGCATACTCCTGCACAGAGAGATCCGTTCCCTATATTCTGTCCGGAGACTGGTATGAAAATGATGAACCCTTTGATGATTACGGCAAGAGGGTGTACCAGGAGTCCCCGCTGTTTCAGACATTGCAGGAACGTGGCTACAATATGGAACTCTGTGATTCTGAATTGTATATGGATACCGAACTGATGCATATGTTCAGCAACATTCACGTAGTGGATTTCGAACTGAGTTCTTATACGAAATTTGCGAAACCACTGTTGAAGCTGATCGGTTTCCGGTATGCGCCTTTTGAACTGAAGAAAATGTGTACATTTAAAAAGGCTGCATTCGCAGAACTGCTCCAGGTAGAGAATACACCTGAGGAAACCAGCTGCAGTGAATCGGATCATGTATTTAAGAGTCAGCTGGATCTGCAGGGAATTACCGTGGAAGATTCCTCCAAAAAATTCAAATTTATTCATCTGAACGGAGCACATGTTCCTTATATCTATGATAAGGACATGAATATCATCAATGAACTGGACGGCACCTATGAACAGAGCGCACAGGCCACGATGGTCGGTGCAATGGATTATGTCGAACATCTGCGCAACAGTGAAGCCTACGACAATACAGTCCTCATTGTGATGTCGGATCATGGCTATAACGGAAGCCTGGGACAAAGCGGAGAGGCTACCTGGATGCGTCAGTGTGCATTACTTCTGATCAAGGGAAGAAATGAGCATCATGATACCATGCAGATCTCACAGGCACCCATAAGCTTTGAGGATCTCCAGGAGGCATATGTGCGTCTGCTGGACGGCAGGCGGAGTGATGAGGTCTTTGACTGGAAGGAAGGCGATGCAAGAGAACGCCGGTTCTTACGGTATTCTTTCCTGGATGACGATCATATGCAGGAGTATATACAGACGGGGTATGCTTCTGATATGGATACCATGATTCCTACCGGAAGAGAGTATAATCGTTAGAAAGAAATGCAACAATGTGACAGGGAGAATAAGTGTGAGTAAAAATACTGTGAGAAAAAAGATAACAGGCAGACAGCTGATGCCGGGGATTTTCATATCCCTGGCTATCAGCTTTTTGTTGTTTTTATATGCACCTGTCGATCTGTACTGCGCGAATGTTTCGGAATTCTGGTTTGATTTTTCCACGTTATTGATCACTGCACTGGGGATGTTCGCAGCCTGCTTCGCCGTACTGGCGGTGTTGTATCTGCTTGCCATGCTGATTCATCCGTATGTGTACCGGATCACACTGGCTGGAGGGATTGCACTTTTTATCTGCACCTATATCCAGGGGAATTTTATGATCGACAGACTGCCGCCATTGGACGGAACTTCAATCTGGTGGGGCAAATACGATATTCTCCGGAAAGATACATTGCTTCTTTGGGTAGTAGTGCTGATCGTTGTAATTGCGGCAATGATCGTGCTGCGAAAGCAGAAATTTGTCCATGTGGTAATGTTCATCAGCGGATGCATGACCCTGATGCTTCTGGTTACCGCATGCAGCACCGTGATTACCAGCGGGGCACTGCATTCCAAACTGCATCTGCATGTCAGCGTGGAAGAAGAATTCGAGATGTCTGCGGACAACAATTTTGTGATCCTTGTGTTGGATACGGCAGATTCCAGAGAGTTTACCTCACTGTTAGAGGAACATCCGGAGTACCGGGAGATCTTTGGAGATTTTACTTATTTTGAGAATACCACGGGAGCTTACACCAGCACATTGAATGCTATTCCTTTTATTTTATCCGGTGAATGGTATGAGAATGAGGGATCTTTTCAGGACTATCTGGACAGAGTCTACAGAGAGGCACCGTTGTGGAAGGAACTGAAGAGCAGAAATTATCAGATCGATCTCTATGAGGATGATATCCGTGCACAGGATGCTTCCATCGTGGACAATTTTGACAATGTCTATTTTACTAAGGTCACCCCTGTTTCTTATCTGGAACTGGCAAAGCAGGAGCTGAAGCTCGTTGGATTCCGGTATGCACCGTATGATCTGAAAAGATACTGCGTGATCAAAGAAGTCTATTTTAATGAATTACGGGAATCTCATCCGGAAGGTTCGGATTCCAAGGCGTTTACTGCGGATAATACGGCTTTCAAGGAGGATCTGGCAGCCCAGGGTGTGGTGATGGATGAGACGGGAAACCGTTTCAAGTTCATCCATCTGAACGGGGCCCACGCACCTTTTATCTATGACAAGGACGCCAATGTTATCGGTGTGGAACAGGGATCTTACCGTCAGAGCATGGAAGCTTCCATTACATTGGCAGCAAATTATATTCAGGCATTGAAAGACAGTGGTGCCTATGACAACACCGCTCTGATCGTAATGGCGGATCACGGATACAACGGCATGGGAGAAAAGGAAGAGGACTTTCTGCGGCAGGCAGCGCTGCTTCTGATCAAAGGAAGAAATGAACAGCACGATACCATGCAGATTTCAGAAGCACCCATCAGCTACGAAGACCTGCAGGAGGCGTATGTCCGACTGCTGGATGGCGCGCAGAGCGATGCGGTGTTTGACTGGAAAGAGGGAGATACCAGAGAGAGACGTTTTCTGGAATATGCTCCCGGCAGCGAGAAACACATGGTAGAATATCTCCAGAAAGGCTATGCACAGGATCTGACAACTATGGTGCCTACCGGAAGGGTGTTCGACCGGTAATAACTTTTCCTGCGATAGAAGCGGCGGGGATGATCCCGACTTCCGCAAAGCGGCTGTCAATGCTGTGGTTGCGGTTGTCACCCAGGACAAAATATTCTCCGGGTGCAAGCGTCAGGGGAGCGGCGGCATTGCCGGCATCCTCCATGAGAGAAAAGCCATCGGGGGTCGGTTGGGGAACCCCATTGACATAGAGGATTCCCTCTGTGATCTGTACCGTATCTCCCGGCAGGGCCACGATCCGTTTGACGATATCGCATCCCAGCGTCTCGTGGCGGATGACAACGACATCGTTATAGTCCAGACAGTCTGGCAGACCGAATTTCCGAAGGAGGACCGGCTGCCCGGAGGTGTAGGTCGGCTCCATCGAAGAACCGTTTACAAAATACAGCTGTACCACGAAATGGGACACCAGATAACAGATACAGCCGATAAGCAATACAAAAAGCAGATAAGAACGGGTGCGATGATTCATAAGGGATCCTTTCCGGTTTGTTAAAATGCTGATAAAGATATCAAAATCTATTAGATAGCATACCACATTTCGGGTGGCAATAACAGAGAAGAGAAACAATAAGAGAAAAAGAGGTAAAAGCAATGAAAGTATTACTGGTAAACGGAAGCGGACATGCGAAGGGCTGTACCTACACAGCTCTGGAGGAAGTAGCGGGAGCACTGGAGAAAAACGGTATTGAGACGGAGATCATCCAGGTGGGTACACAGCCCATCGCCGGATGTATCGGCTGCAATGCCTGTCTGAAGAACGGAAAGTGTTTCCGGGAGGATGGCGTGAATGAATTTGTGGAAAAAGCGAAGACTGCAGACGGATTTGTCTTCGGATCTCCGGTGCATTATGCATCTGCTTCCGGTATGATTACCTCCTTCCTGGACAGAGCATTTTACGGCAAGAGCGCCCTGTTCCAGGGCAAGCCCGGTGCCTGCATCGTCAGCTGCAGACGCGGTGGGGCTTCCGCAGCCTTTGACCAGTTGAACAAATATTTTACCATCAACTGTATGCCGGTGGTATCCAGCCAGTATTGGAATCAGGTACACGGCAATACTCCCGAAGAGGTAAAACAGGATCTGGAAGGCATGCAGACCATGCGTACCCTGGGTAACAATATGGCATGGCTGCTCAAATGCATTGCCGCAGGAAAAGCTGCGGGCGTGGATTTCCCGGAGAGAGAACCGGCGCAGAAGACCAACTTTATTCGATAAGGAGACAGATGAATTATGGCAGAGTGGAATGGATTGGGAAGATATCCGGAGGATGCGGATGTGAATGATCGTCCGGAAGAGGGTACCTTGCTGGCCTATGTGGACGGAAGCTATCAGGATGCACTGAAAAAATACGGTTTCGGCTGTATTTTTATTCTTCCCGACGGACGCATCTATACAGAATATGGTAATGGTGACAATCCGGACTCTCTGAAACAGCGGAATGTCTCCGGAGAGATGCTGGGAGCCATGTATGCGGTACGGTTTGCCTTAAACAGCGGCTTTACAGTCATCGAGATCCGCTACGACTATGAAGGAATCGAGAAATGGGTCACCGGTGCCTGGAAAAGTAAGAATGATCTGACGAAAAAATATGCACAGACCATGCTGGGCTGGGGACAGAAGATTCAGATCCGCTTTACCAAAGTACCGGCTCATTCGAATGTAAAATACAACGAGCTGGCAGATGAGACCGCAAAGCTGGGTGTGGCAAACGGAAACGGTATTCCCAAAGTCAAAAGTCTCAGTGACTTCGAAGCAGCAGACGGTGTGGAAGCGTGAAAACATATACTTGCGGCCGTGTGTCTGTAGCCCGGAAGTTAAGGGCTTCGGAAAGGAATGAGGAATAGAATGCGTCTGAATAAATATCTGGCACAGTGCGGTGTATGTTCCAGAAGAGATGCGGATAAGCTGATCGAACAGGGAAAAGTACTGGTCAACGGTCAGGTGGCCGGAATGGGACAGCAGGTGGAAAAAACGGACACCGTGCAGGTGGGTAAGAAGATTCTGCAGGGAAAACAGACACAGAAGGTACTGGCATTTTACAAGCCGGTGGGAGTGACCTGCACGGAGAGAGATCCTCATGCAGAGAAAAAGATCATGGATATGATCCGCTATCCGGAACGGCTGACCTATGCGGGACGTCTGGACAAAGATTCCGAAGGCCTGATCCTGCTCACCAATGATGGAGATCTGATCAATGCCATGATGCGGGGCGCCAACCGTCATGAAAAAGAATATATCGTAAAGACAGATAGGGAAATAACACCCGATTTTTTGGAGAAAATGGCGAAAGGTATTTATCTGAAAGATCTGGACATCACTACCAGAGAATGTGAGATTGAACAGATCGGAAAATTTACCTTCCGTATCGTTTTGACTCAGGGAGTCAACAGACAGATCCGGCGGATGTGTGAAGCCTGTGGATACCGGGTAAAAGCGCTGAAAAGAATCCGGATCATGAACGTTCTGCTGGGGGATCTGAAGCCGGGAAAGTGGCGCGAGGTCACCGGAGAAGAGCTGGAACAGCTTCAAAGAGACACCGGAATGTTAAATCGCAATTAAATATATAAAGGCAGGAATACAAGATGCAGTCTTCCAAAATAGACCGGATCAAAGATCTGGTAGAACAACTGAATGCAGCTTCCGAAAGCTATTACGCCAAGGATCAGGAGATCATGAGCAACTACGAATACGACAAGCTCTATGATGAACTGGTGGAACTGGAAAAAGAGACAGGCGTTACCCTGGCCAACAGTCCTACGGTAAACGTAGGCTACGAAGCGGTGGATGAGCTTCCCAAGGAGCGCCATGAGAGTCCTATGCTGTCTCTGGGCAAGACGAAAAGCCGGGAAGAACTGAGGGACTGGCTGCAAGGCAATCCTGCAATTCTCAGCTGGAAACTGGACGGGCTGACCATTGTATTGACGTATCGTGAAGGAAAACTTGCAAAAGCGGTTACCCGTGGCAACGGAGAGATCGGTGAGGTCATTACAAATAACGCCCGTACTTTTAAGAATCTTCCGCTGAATATTTCCTATACCGGAGAACTGATCCTGCGGGGAGAAGCGGTGATCACCTACAGTGATTTTGAGAAGATCAACGGGGAGATCGCAGATGCAGAGGCAAAATACAAGAATCCCCGAAATCTGTGCAGCGGCTCTGTGAGGCAGCTCAACAATGAGATCACGGCCAGACGGAATGTCCGCTTTTTTGCTTTTACGCTGGTAAAGGCGGATGGTGTGGATTTTCATGATTCCAAGGAAGCCCAGTTTGCTTTTTTGCAGGAGCAGGGCTTTGCAGTGGTGGAACATGTGGCAGTAACGGAAGAGAACATTTTATCTGCCATTGAAGATTTTGAACACAAAATCGAGCACTACGATATTCCTTCCGACGGTCTGGTACTTACTTATGAAAGTATCAGCTACGGACAGTCCCTGGGCAGAACCGCGAAGTTCCCCAGAGATTCCATTGCTTTCAAATGGGCGGATGAACTGCGGGAGACTACATTGAAAGAGATCGAGTGGAGCGCCAGCCGTACCGGTCTGATCAATCCGGTAGCTATTTTTGAGCCGGTGGAACTGGAAGGCACAACGGTGAGCCGCGCTTCCGTGCATAATATCAGTATCATGAGATCCCTCAGACTGGGAATCGGAGACCATATCACGGTCTATAAGGCCAACATGATCATTCCCCAGATCGCTGAGAATCTGACAGGCAGTGATAATGTGGAGATTCCAAAGGTGTGTCCGGTGTGCGGACAGCCCACGGAGATCCGACAGATGAATGAGGTACAGTCTTTGTACTGCACCAATGAGAAATGCCCGGCCAAGGAGATCAAATCCTACACTCTGTTCGTCAGCAGAGATGCGCTGAATATTGACGGACTCTCCGAGGCAACGTTGGAGAAGCTGATCGATCAGGGCTTTATCCATGAATATGCGGATCTGTTCCGGCTGGACCGTTACAAGGAGGTCATTACCGGAATGGAAGGATTCGGAGAAAAATCCTATCAGAATATGATGGACAGTATCGAGACTGCAAGACATACCACGCTGCCCCGGTTGATCTATGGACTGGGGATCGCAGGAATCGGCGTGGCCAATGCCAAGGTGCTGTGCCGGTATTTTGATTACGATCTGGAACGAATGCAGGCAGCGGACGAAGAAACACTGAGTGCCATTCCCGGTGTGGGAGAGGTGCTGGCATCTACATTTACGGATTATATGCGGGATGCGGAAAATCTGGAGAAAATAGCTCATCTGAAGGAAATCCTGACGATAGAGACACCACAGATCGATGAGAGTGCACAGACACTGGCAGGAATGTCCTTCGTGGTGACGGGAAGCCTGAACCATTATGCCAGCCGGAATGATCTGAAAGAGGTCATTGAGGAAAAAGGCGGCAAGGTGACCGGAAGTGTCACCGGCAAGACCACCTGCCTGATCAACAATGATATTACATCTACATCATCGAAAAATAAAAAAGCAAAAGAGTTACAGGTTCCCATTCTGACAGAAGAGGAATTTCTGAGAACCTATAATATTCCTTACGAGGAATAAGCAAGAAAGACCCGGAGGAAAATAAAATGCCTATCAAAACACAAAATGATCTGCCTGCCAAAGAGATACTGGAAAATGAAAATATATTCGTCATGGACGAATTTCGTGCGGTACATCAGGACATGCGTCCCCTGCAGGTACTGATCCTGAACAATATGCCGGTAAAGCAGGACACGGAGCTGCAGCTGCTGCGGGCGTTGTCCAATACACCGCTGCAGGTGGATGTCACTTTCATGAACACCAAGACCCACGTGTCACTGAATACCCCGGCCAGCCATCTGAACAAATTTTACACTACCTTTGATGAAATCAGGGATCGTAAATTCGATGGACTGATCGTTACCGGAGCACCAGTGGAGGATATTACCTTCGAGGAAGTGGATTACTGGGAGGAGACCTGTCAGATCCTGGACTGGGCGGAGACCCATGTGACCTCCACCTTACATATCTGCTGGGCGGCACAGGCCGGATTTTATCATTATTACGGAATCAACAAGAGACAATTGTCCCAGAAGCTGTTCGGCGTCTATGCGCATAAGGTATCCAACCGGAAAGTTCCGTTGGTCCGGGGATTTGATGATATTTTCATGGCTCCGCACAGCCGTCATACCGAGACTCCGTCGGAGGCCATTCATGCCTGTAAGGATCTGACGATCCTGGCGGAATCGGAGAAGGCCGGCGTATTCCTGGCAATGGCGGAAGAGGGCAAAAAGATTTTTGTAGCGGGCCATCCGGAATATGACCGTTATACACTGAACAACGAATATCATAGAGATCTGGACAAGGGACTGCCCATTCAGATCCCCTATAATTATTACCCGGACGATGACCCGGAGCAGAGACCTCTGTTACAGTGGAGATCTCATTGTAACAACCTTTACAGCAACTGGCTCAATTACTACGTATACCAGACAACACCATATGACTTAACGGAAATCCGATAATTTCGATAGAAACAGGACGATGGTCATGGAGAATGGAAAAAAGAAAGGAAGCAGAAGATGAATCAGACACTGACAAGAAAACAATTTGATATTTTATCGATACTGGCAGAGGAAAAAGGTACTTTATCCCAGAGACAGCTGGGAGAAAAGAGCGGACACTCTCTGGGAACGGTCAACCGTGTCATGCAGGAACTGACCGAATTACAGTATGTGACAGAGGGAGAGATCACAGGTGCCGGAATCTCCGCACTGGAGCCTTACCGTGCAAAGCGCGCCATCTTTATTGCAGCTGGATTCGGAAGCCGCCTGGTGCCCATTACCTTTAACACCCCGAAACCACTGGTACGTGTGCATGGACAGCGTATTATTGACGGACTGATCGATGCCTGTCTGGATGCCGGGATTAATGAAATCTATATTGTCCGGGGGTATCTGGCAGAGCAGTTTGACCAGCTGCTGTACAAATATCCCATGATCAGATTCCTGGAAAATCCGGTTTACAATGAAGCTAACAATATTTCCTCCGCCATGGTGGCAAGATATATGCTTTCCAATGCCTATGTATTTGAGGCGGATCTGCTGATCTCCAATCCGCAGATCATTAAAAAATATCATTATACCTCCGATTTTCTGGCAATAAAAAAGGACAGAACCGATGACTGGTGCTTCACGGTAAAAGACGGAGTCATTGTAGAAGAGAAAGTCGGCGGCCTGGATTGCTGGCAGATGGTGGGAATCTCTTACTGGAACGAAGAAGACGGACATAAGCTGTCAGATGATATCAAGATGACCTACGAACAGCCCGGCGGCAAGGAGCGTTACTGGGAACAGGTACCTCTGGTATTCTGCCAGAAGCATTATAAGGTAGAAGTACGTGAATGCCGGGAAAATGACATTATCGAGATCGATACTTTCCGGGAGCTGAAAGCCATCGACAAGACGTATGATGTTTAAGGAAAAATAAGTATTGCTATTTTGTGCGAATGGTATTATGATATGTTCATATTTAACACAAAGTGTCTGCGAATGGAACGCAGACATTTTGTGTACTTATTTTAACCGAAAACCTATGAAAACCGTTCAAAGAATTAAAACATATCATACATAAATGAACGATTGGAAAAAGAACGTGAACAAAAAAAAGGAGGAATCCCATAATGGAGCAGTTGATACAAAAACCCGTCAAAAGAAATATTTTATTGAATCCCGGACCGTCTACCACCACTGATACCGTAAAATACGCACAGGTCGTGCCGGACATCTGTCCCAGAGAGAAAGAATTCGGCGGATTGATGAAGGGGCTCAGAGAAGACCTTGTAAAAATCGTGCATGGAGACTTGGAAAAGTATACGAGCGTCCTGTTCTGTGGATCCGGCACCATCAATATTGATGCCTGCATCAGCTCCCTGCTGCCGGAGGGCGGCAAAGTACTGGTGGTGGATAACGGAGCCTACAGCACCAGAGCTGTGGAAGTATGCCAGTATTACGGACTTCCCTATATTGACCTGAAATTCCCGGTGGATGAACTGCCAGACTTAGAAAAAGTGGAGCAGACCCTGAGGGAGAACCCGGACATTGCCCTGGTACATACCACTCATAATGAGACCGGTACCGGAATCCTGAATCCCATCCGCGAGATCGGAGCCCTTGCTCATAAATATCATGCTACCTTTACCGTGGATACCACATCCACCTACGCCATGCGTCCCATTAACATCGAGCAGGATAACATCGACTTTTGCATGGCATCCGCACAGAAGGGTCTCATGGCCATGACGGGACTATCCTTTGTGGTAGGCAGCCGGGCAATTCTGGAGGCTTCGAAGGAATATCCGAAACGTTCCTATTACTGCAACCTGTATCAACAGTATGATTTCTTCCAGAGGACCGGAGAAATGCATTTTACCCCGCCGGTACAGACAATCTACGCTACGATCCAGGCATTGAAGGAATACTGGGCAGAGGGAGAGGAAGCCAAGTGGGCGAGACATACGAGAGTCTTTGAGGCCATTCATGAAGGATTGGATGCACTGGGATTCCACGATGTGATCCGCAGAGAATGGCAGTCGGGACTGGTTGTGTCTGTGAAGTATCCCGATGATCCAAACTGGAATTTTGAAAAAGTACATGATTATTGCTATGAGCGGGGATTTACCATTTACCCCGGCAAAATCTCTACTACCAATACCTTCCGCCTGTGTGCACTGGGTGCGATTGACAGACCGGATATCGAAGCCTTTTTCAAAGTGTTCAGAGAAGCACTGGAAGTCAATAAAATTCAGATTCCGGCAAAATATAAGGAGGCATAGGATCAAATGAAGCGAGTATATACCTGTTTCTGTACAGATGTCATTCATGAGGGGCACCGCAATATCATCAGAGAAGCCGGAAAATACGGCGAGCTGACCATCGGCGTCTTAAGTGATGCGGCAATGATCCGTTTTAACCGTTTTCCCACCATCAGCTTCGAGGAGCGTATGCAGCTGGTAAAAGATATCCCGGAAGTCAGCAATGTGGTCGTGCAGGATGATGTAATGTATGATAAGGTCATTGAAGAATTGCGCCCTGACTACGTGATCCATGGGGATAACTGGCAGGAGGGAGCTTTGAAGGCTATCCGTGACAACGTGGAAGGACTGCTGAAGACATACGGCGGTGAGATCATAGATGTCCCTTATACATATAATGAAGAAGTAAAAAGAATTGATACGAGGATCAAGGAAAAGCTGGCCATGCCGGAATACCGCAGAAAGCGCCTGCGCCAGCTCATTGAGATCCGCCCCATTGTCAAAGCATTGGAGGTTCACAGCGGCCTGACCGGACTGATCGCAGAGAAGACCATCGTGGAGCATGATGGTGAGCTGGACCAGTTCGACGCCATGTGGATCAGCTCTCTGTGCGATTCCACGGCGAAGGGCAAGCCGGATATCGAGCTGGTGGACATGACTTCCCGTTTCCGTACCATTGATGACGTGACGGAAGTGACCACGAAGCCCATTATTTTTGACGGAGATACCGGCGGACTGACGGAGCATTTCGTATACACAGTGAGAACACTGGAAAAAATGGGTGTTTCCGCCATCATTATTGAGGACAAGACCGGACTTAAGAAAAATTCCCTCTTCGGAAACGATGTGGTGCAGACCCAGGACAGCATCGAGAATTTCAGTGCCAAGATCGCAGCCGGCAAAAAGGCACAGCTGACGGATGATTTCATGATCATTGCCAGAATCGAAAGTCTGATCCTGGAGCGGGGCATGGAAGACGCACTGAACCGTGCCAGAGCTTTCGTGGCAGCGGGAGCGGACGGTATTATGATCCACAGCCGTAAGAAATCCCCGGATGAGATTCTGGAATTCTGTGATAAATTCCGGGCAGAGGATTCGAAGACACCTATCGTGGTGGTGCCGTCTTCCTTTAACAGCATTACGGAAAACGAACTGGCCGCCCACGGCGTCAATATCGTGATCTATGCGAACCAGCTGACCAGAAGTGCCTTCCCCGCCATGCAGCAGACCGCCGAGGACATCCTGCGGTATCACAGGGCACAGGAAGTGGACAGCAGACTGATGCCGATCAAAGATATTATAACTTTAATAGACGAAATTTAACTGACAGGGGCAGGAAAGGAATACTTACATGAAAGCAGAAAACTTTGCGAAAATTTTAAATGCGGACTTTTATACCGGGGTACCGGATTCCCAGCTGAAAGCCCTCTGCAATTACCTGATGCACACCTATGGGATCGATCCGAAGCATCATGTGATCGCGGCGAACGAAGGCAACTGCACGGCACTGGCCGCCGGCTATCATCTGGCTACCGGCAAAATCCCGGTAGTATACATGCAGAACAGCGGAGAAGGCAATATCATCAACCCCGTGGCATCCCTGCTGAACGATAAAGTCTATGCCATCCCCATGATCTTCGTCATCGGCTGGCGCGGTGAGCCGGGGATCCACGACGAACCCCAGCATATCTACCAGGGTGAAGTGACCCTGAAATTGCTGGAGGATATGGGAATCCGCTATTTTGTCATCGGAAAAGACACAACGGAAGAGGAAGTAAGTGCTGCCATGCAGGAGTTCCGCAAGGAGCTGGATCGTGGTGCGGATGTAGCGTTCGTGATCCGGAAGGGTGCCCTCAGTTATGAGGAAAAGGTGGAGTACCGCAACGACAATCCCATGATCCGGGAAGAGATCATCCGCCACATCGTGCAGGCTTCCGGCGAGGATCCCATTGTCAGCACCACGGGCAAGGCCAGCAGAGAACTGTTCGAGATCAGAGAACACAACGGACAGAGCCACAAGTATGATTTCCTGACCGTAGGTTCCATGGGACACAGCAGCAGTATCGCTCTGGGCGTGGCAGTACAGAAGCCGGGTACGAAAGTATGGTGCGTGGACGGCGATGGCGCAGTGTTGATGCACATGGGCTCCATGGCAGTACTGGGCAGTACGGCACCTGAAAATATGGTACACATCGTCATCAATAACGGTGCCCATGAGACCGTGGGCGGTATGCCTACCGTGGCAGCCGATATGGATCTTGTCTCCATTGCAAAGGCCTGCGGTTATCCCCATGCAGTATCCGTTACCACCTATGAGGAACTGGACCGGGAACTGACCGCTGCAAAAGAGAGAGAGACCCTGACCTTTATCGAAGTAAAATGTGGTATCGGAGCAAGGGAAGATCTCGGAAGACCCACCACCACGGCACTGGAGAACAAGCAGAACTTTATGGAGTATCTGAAAAATCTGGGTTAAATTTTGTTGACAGTAGTAAAAAAGAAATGTAATATAACAGATATAGAAAAGTCATGTCAAATAATGCTCTAGGATGTAAGTTTCTCAGAAGATGAGTAGAACAAATTCCTGGGGCATTTTTTACTAGTGAAAGTCAGATTGTGTACTGGCACGATTAAAAGGGGCAAAAATGGGAAACTTACAATATCGGAAGGTCACGAGAGAAGTGGAAGATACTTCTTTTACATGTGGTGTTCCATCCATAGATGAATATGTGAAAAATTCATATTATCCTACCATAGTACAGCAGGCATATGGTTATAGCATTAGTGGCAGGGGGATTGTTCTTGGATATTATATGATAATGTTCCGAGAGATAGAATTAGATGATTTTCCGCCGGAGATAGCAGACTATGATCCGGAAATTAAGGACCGGAAAGTATCGGCTGTTCATATTCGTTATATAGCAATAGACGAAAAATATCAACATAACAGGATTGGTACGGCTACGATTCAGGCAATAATAAAAAATGTGGAATTATTGGCTGCCAACTGGCCGGTCAGGGTAATTACGATAGATGCCAGAGAAAATCTGGTTATGTGGTATGAAAAACTCGGCTTTCGCAAAATGGTATATAATACACCGGGGCAGGATGGTGTTACTGTTTCAATGTTTTTAGATTGCATGCAGAAAAAAGAAGAATTTACGGAATACATAGACAGTATATATGAATAGGAGGGAAAATATATGAATGAGGAAAGAGTTGGAGACATTGTACTCCATGGCAACGATGCTATTCGACTTGCGTATATGCTTTATCGCCCAACGGAAGAGGAATTACTATATAACAGGAGCGTTCTGGAACGGATTGATAACAATATTACAATCACGGAAAGAGATAATGGGTATGATGCGGAAATTAAGGATCTGGACTTAAGCTTTTTAGAAGAAAAGCCGCAATGCAGTCTGGGTAATATAGAGGTTACATGGACGGTCAATATTCAAAAAGAAGAATTTTTCTACTCAAACAGTAGTAATGAAAATCGGGCGCAAATGGTGGTGGATACACAGAAAACATCGGTATATGAAAACACAACAAGTGATGGAATGATCTTGGTGGCAGCATAGGAGGAAACATGGAAAGTGCATTTCAGTTTAGTAATCCCTCGCTGACAAAAATGGAATTTTGCATTAATGAAGATTTTGAAAACGGACGGGATAAAGAAGTAAAGATGGCGGTGAACATGGGAATCCAGATTGACAGAAGCAAGGTTGATAACAGCGCAAAAGTCAGCCTTACTTTGGAAATTGGGAAAAAGGGGGCATCAGATCCGTTCTATGTGTGTGCAACAGAAATGGCGGAATTCAGATGGCCGGATAGTCTGAATATGGGAATGATAGAAAAATTATTGAATCAAAATGCCCCGTCATTGTTGCTGGGATATTTGAGACCCATTATTTCACAGATTACGGCAGCATCGCCGTATAATGCCTATAATTTACCGTTTATAGATTTTTCAGAGAAATAAGATGATGTATCGTGCACTTTTTGCACAGTTATTTTTCATAAAAGAATGAAAATTTATCTATATAAAAGGCTGCCTGTATGGTAAAATACATACCATACAAGTAGCTTTTCATATATTACAAAAGCAGAAAGAATGAGGGAGTACATATGGAAATTAACATTGGTATTATCGCAATTATTGTATTGGCCATTGCCATCCTGGCCATCCTGGCATCCGGTTATGTGAAGGCGTCACCGAACAAAGCCTACATCATTTCCGGTATTAAGAGAGAGCCCAAGGTCCTGATCGGACGTGCCGGCATCAAGATTCCTTTTCTGGAGAAGAAGGATGAGCTGATCCTGAAGCAGATCAGTATCGACATCAAGACCAACGGTTATATACCTACCAAGGATTTCATCGGTGTGGATATCGACGCCGTGGCAAAGGTCAGAGTCCTGACCCAGAGAGATGTCACCGTAAATGCGAAAGGTGAAGTCGTGGCAGGTGCGGATGCGAACAAGAGAATCACCACCGAGATGGCTAACGCAGCCATGAAGAACTTCCTGAACATGAACGAAGATCAGATCCGCGATGCACTGACCGATTCCTTACAGGGTAACATGCGTGAGATCATCGGTACCCAGTGCCTGA
>OGNP01000651.1_pt1 | contig 20965 bp, 24 predicted proteins | sample 1573531 | NCBI WGS metagenome assembly OGNP01 (sample SAMEA2581984, study PRJEB24529) | metagenome | biome: Human gut stool | place: China | collected 2011 | reverse complement strand
TGTATATTTGTTGAAAGAAACTTCCAATAATCATTGGCATTGCAAAAACCGTCAACGCTTTGAGAGGCTTATCGGTTATCAAATACTCATCTTTCGACATTATCATATTCCTCCATGGTATCTTGCATCGTGGTATCCCATTCACTTGCCTTCTCAAATACCGATTTGTCGATTTCATTAAATATGAATTTTATCTTTCTCCGGTGGATACAGATATGTAATCGGATTCTGTGCCGACTGATTCAACTTCAATCCGGCTATCGACTTTCCGATGTAGAACGATTCATTCTCATCTGGCGGAAATCCCTGCTCATATCTTTCATCCACAAAGAATAATCTATTTTCAGTTTTCGGTGTAAGAACAATATCATTTCTTGGAAGTTTGCCCTTTGCCTCTTTACATACAAAGCTCCTGCTCAATAGCGGACGTATCGACCTGCATATTGATCTTGTCCTGCATCATTGACGCAAATTTTGGATTGCGTACTAGAGCGTATCTGAAAAGAAAAAGCTGCACAAAAAGCACTTTAATGGTATAATAAAAGAAAACCAAAGGAGAAGTGCAAATGGGCGCAAAGCTTTTCGCAGAGTTGCTACTCGTTATGATAAGCTTGCTTCATCGTTTCTTGCTTTCGTACACGTTGCTTCCATTTGGCTTTTGTCTAAATGATACAACTCTTTTGAGTTTTCAGATACGCTCTAGTATGTTGGCATTGAAATTTTAAGTTGGGATGTGATATAATGAAGAAAATGGGTGTAAATCTGCCTTATAAATTTGGAGATGGCACATTCTTTTTTAGGAGCAAAAAAGAAATGACTAAAATACTTGTTCTGATTTCTGTGGTGATTTTTTTTACAGCCTGTACGGTAAAGACAACGGAAAAGTTGACTGATGTAAGACATCCGTATGGTGTTTTTATCGGAGCAGAAAAGGAAAAACTGTTGTCGCTAAACAACTATGACGTTCTTGTTATTGATGCAGAATTATTGACAGCCGAGGACATTGATGTAATACACCAAAACGGAAACAACGAGATATATTCCTATCTTAATATTGGTTCAGTAGAAGACTTTCGCAGCTATTACGAAGAATTTTTGCCTTTTACCATAGGCGAATACAAGGATTGGAATAATGAAAAGTGGATAGATGTATCATCAGAAAAATGGCAGAAACACATCGTTGAAGCAGCGGATGAACTGGTGGATAAGGGAGTTTCAGGACTATTTGTGGATAATACCGATGTTTACTATGCATTTCACGAGCAGAAAATATACAATGCGTTACTGGATATTTTCAACGCTTTTACTGAAAAAGGAATAAAGGTAATTGTGAATGGCGGCGATGTGTTTATAAGTGAAGTAATAAATAATCGCTCTATCCCAACTTGCATAAAAGCGGTTAATCAGGAAACCGTATTTACATCAATAGATTTCGATGATAAATCCTTTGGCGAAAATAATTGGGAGAATAGAGAGTATTTTATTGAATATCTTAATGTCTGCAAACAAAACGGTATGGATGTTTTGCTTATTGAATATGGCGCAAACGATAAACTGAGGAAAAAGGTCATGGATTACTGCAATGAAAATGATTATGTATGCTATTTTGCTGACTCTTTGGCGCTTGATTGATAAATAGCCATTTCTCAATCAGACATATCTGCCGTAAATTAAGTGATATGCTGTATTCGTTTTAGCATATTCAGCTGTAATAGTCAATGCAAAAGGGGAAGAGCGGAGCATTGAGAAATGAATGTGCTGGCTCTACCCCAAAATCTGTGTAAACCACAAACGTGCATTAAGTGAAATCAGTAAGCTCAGGTAACATTTTGATGAGTCCAGAGCTTATTCATAGTAACATAAATCAATTGAGTTGTCAATAGGAACTGCTGTTGAAGCGGAGGGCGAAGCCCGGCGACTATCTGTCGGCTCGGCAGAAGAACGGTGTTCCCCTTGGCGCTGACGATATTTACCGTGAAACCTGGCTGTGGCTTAAACAGCGTAATTGCGAGAACCTCGTAAACAAGCGGCTCATCGAAGCCTATGCGCAGGCATACGCAAGATACATTCAGTGCGAGGAAGCAATCAGCACTTACGGCTTGCTCGGAAAGCACCCGACCCCGAAGATGTCAACAGCTTTGACAGATTTATGGAAAGCTATACAAAATGCCTTGCGGTTGAATGTTCGGCAGTCGACAATCTTTGATAAGTTCAAGAAAGACCGCACCTTTATATCGGTGCGGTTTTTCTGTTGTTACGGACATTGATTAAACATTGAATATTCAGCTACGTTGTGATATACTTAAGCCATAAAGATATAAAACGCATAAACCTTGCTCATGATGAATTTTCTAAATATCGGAGGGAATACCGTGTTTGAAAAAATACCCGTAAAATAAATAACGTCACAGCAAAAAAGTCAGAATTCCGTTTGTTGACGATAATGATATCGACATATAGAATTATTGCGGTAAACAAAGAAGAATGAACTCTCTTATACTACAGAAACAGGAAGAGGTAATTGCTTTGGCACAATTTGATATAAAGGATGCTGTACTGAAAAAATGTCTGCTAAAAGAGGACGAAACTGTCATTACCGTGCCTGACGGTGTAACGACCATAGGCAAGGACGCCCTCTGCGGCTTACAGAGCGTTATTGCCGTTACGCTCCCGGAAAGTCTGAAAGTCATAAACGACGGCGCATTCTACGGCTGTTCATCGCTGACTTCTGTCACGTTGCCGGACGGTGTTGAACGGCTCGGAAGCTGTGCTTTCGCCCAGTGCAGTACACTCAATAAAATATATCTTGATAATAAACTTACGGAAATCGGGAATTCTGCATTCTGGGGATGCACAAGCCTTGAAAGTATTGACATTCCCGAAGGCGTTACTAAGATAGGATATAATCTTTTCGGCAGTTGCCTGTCGCTGATATCGGTATCTCTGCCCGATACAGTCACAGAGCTTGATGAGCGAGCATTCAAAGAGTGTACAAGCCTTGCTTGTATCACGCTTCCTGACAGTTTGATTAAAATAGGAAATATGGCATTTCTGAACTGCCGCAATCTGAAATCGGTAAATATTCCCGACAGGTTGGAAAGTATAGGAGAAAAGGCATTCTTTATGTGCGAAAGCCTGAATGAACTTGAGATTCCGGACGGCATAATTTCAGTCGGCGGCGACGCATTTTCCGATTGCGTAAGCGTTACTGTCAGAAGCACAATCAGCGGGAAACCGCTTTATAAAGCAGTTACGGCAACCGACGGATCATCGGCGTACAATTTTATACTGCGTAATATCTGGGATAAAGGCGGTTTTGACTTTACGGCGCAGGATAATTATTTCCCCGCTTTGCAGGACGAAAATCTTCAATATGCGATAGCGTTTTCACGGCTTATGTACAGAGTGAATCTCAGCGCCGCAGCAGAGGAGCATTACCTTGATTTTCTGCATAATAATGCGGAAAACGCCGTACGTTACTGTATTACGCAGGACAGTGCCGAGCTACTCGGAATATGCAAGAAAAACGGCTTGATCACCGCCGGGAATGTAACAGGGCTTATTGAATTTGCAGACGAGCAGGGTAATACCTCTGCCGCCGCATTTCTTCTGACGGTTGCAAACAGTCCGGAACACGACAATTTTTGCAATCCGCTGTCATCACTGGAACTATAGCCTTATATGTGACTTTATATACACGGTGCCGCTTTTTGGGGATGTACCTCGCTGAAGACGCTGACTATTCCCGATACGGTGCGAGTTATAGAGCAACACGCATTTGCAAACTGTACTTCCCTTGAAAAGGTGACGCTAAGTGAAAATACCTTTATTTCACGGAGAATTTTTTACGGTTGCGAAAAAATACATATTTACTCATCTCAGACAGGCAATGAAATAACCGATTGGTACAACGGGATAACTTATTGAATCGACAAAGGAAGTGATTTTACGGATAAGGAATACGAAAAGGCAAAGGAGCGTGCCGAGAAGCTCTCGGCGCTTGCAGCCGACATACTTATGCTGTCCCGCAATACGCTTGCCGTAAATCTCAGATTTCTTGACAACGCAATTAATAAGCTGCCGCTCAAAACCTCGATCATCACCGAAACTGTTGCCACTGACGGCAGATACATTTTCTATGACGAAAGCTATGTGCTGAAAAGCTATAAATCCGGATATAATCTGACACGGGCATATCTTCACATGATTCTTCATTGCGTGTTCCGCCACAATATTGTCGGTACGCTTGTAGACACGCTCAGGTGGAATCTGGCGTGCGATATCGCCGCTGAGAATATCATGAATGAGCTCGATATAAAGGCGCTTTCTTCGCCCCGACAAGTCAGACAGGGTAGTATTATCGACAAAATCAAAACGGATTGCCGGTTTGTCACCGCAGAGAAGATATATGACTATCTTCTGAGGAATGTTGACGATTTGCAGGTCTGCGCCTGGTCGGAGCTGTTTGCGGAAGATGACCACAGAATCTGGTATGCAAAGCCGCCTGAAACAGAAGCTTCAACGCAGATCAAAAGCAATCAGGACAGCAAGGACGGCAACAGCCGGAACAGTAATGACATGAATTTTGATAACGGACAGTCGGGTAATGATACGGATAACAGCAATGGCAGCAACAGAAACGGTAACGCAGAAAATCCCGGAAATGAAGACGGAACGGGAAATGATATGCAGATGTCAGCTGAAACCGCCTCACAGCTTGAAAAGGACTGGAAAGAAATTTCGGAGAAAATGCAGATCGAAATAGAAGCGTTTTCAAAAGAAAAAGGCGATACAAGGGGCAGCTTAATTCAGAATCTGAACGCCGTCAACCGTGAGAAATACGACTATACGCAATTTCTGAAAAAATTCTCTGTAATGGGAGAAGCGATGCGTGTAAACGATGATGAGTTTGATTATATCTTCTACACCTACGGACTGAAATTATATGAGCGTATGCCGCTTATAGAACCGCTTGAATACAAGGAAGTAAAGCGAATAAAGGAATTTGTTATAGCAATCGATACATCGGGCTCGGTATCAGGCGAGCTTGTACAGAAATTCATTCAGAAGACGTACAATATCCTCAAAAATGAGGAAAGCTTTTTCACAAAGATAAATCTTCATATTATCCAGTGCGACACGGGCATACAGGAGGACAGAAAGATAACCTCTCAGGAAGAGTTTGACGATTATCTTGCTGCAATGAAATTGCACGGATTCGGCGGTACGGATTTCCGCCCGGTATTCGCTTATGTTGATAAGCTGATACAAAGCAAAGAGTTTACAAATCTCAAGGGGCTTATATATCTTACAGACGGATACGGGGATTTTCCCGCAAGAAAACCGCCGTATGAAACGGCATTTGTATTCATAGACGATGAGTACAACAATCCCGTAGTTCCGCCGTGGGCGATAAAGCTTGTTCTTCCGTCGGATGAGATCTAAAGGAGCAGAGTATGAATATAAAAGAAGCAAAAGAACAGATAAAGAATGCCATGACGGCATATTTCACAAAGGACGAAACGGGCGGCTATGCGATTCCTGTTGAAAAACAGCGCCCTGTATTTCTGATGGGACCTCCCGGAATAGGCAAGACTGCGATAATGGAGCAGGTAGCGTCGGAAATGGGAGTAGGTCTGCTGTCGTACTCCATGACGCACCACACAAGGCAATCCGCACTCGGACTGCCGTTCATTGTACACAAGAATTACGGCGGTAAGGAATATGACGTGTCGGAGTACACTATGTCGGAAATCATCTCGGCAGTGTATGACCTTATGGAAAATACGGGTGTAAAAGAGGGAATACTGTTCCTTGATGAGATAAATTGCGTATCAGAAACGCTCGCCCCGATTATGCTCCAGTTCCTGCAATACAAGGTTTTCGGCAGACACAGAGTGCCTGACGGCTGGATAATAGTCACTGCGGGAAATCCGCCCGAATACAATAATTCCGTCCGTGAGTTTGACATTGTAACGTGGGACAGACTGAAAAGAATTGACATCGAGCCTGATTTTACAGCGTGGAAAGAATACGCTTATAAGGCGGGCGTTCATGCCTCTGTGCTTACCTATCTTGAAATTAAGAAAGCGGATTTTTACCGCATAGAAAGTACGGTTGACGGAAAATCGTTCGTAACGGCGAGAGGTTGGGAAGACCTGTCGCAGATGATAACCCTGTACGAGAAGAATAATATCAAGGTCGATATAAAGCTTATTCGTCAGTACATACAGCACGACAGGACAGCGAGAAGCTTTGCGGCATATTACGACCTGTTCAATAAGTACAGGAGCGACTATCAGATAGACGAGATACTCAGCGGCAATGCAAGTGACAGCATAAAAGACAGGGCTGAAAACGCAAAGTTTGACGAGCGTTTATCCTTGCTCGGACTTATCCTTGACAGCGTTACGGCATCGGCAAAGCAGGTAACAGACGGCGAGGATATGCTCCGTGAAACGCTTGTAACGCTGAAAGAATTCAAACTGAGAACGCATGACAGCGATATTTCCGCAGAAAAGCTGATGAATGAGCTTATAGCGGTAAAGAAAAAGGAGCTTGAAAACGGCAAGCAGTCGTCAAGCATTTCCGTATCACGTCAGAAAACGCTCGCAAGAGCAATATCACAGCTTGAGAATATGACTGCGCTCACAGTCGGCAAGGACGGAAAAACGGCATTTGCGGATATCAGGAGCAGATATGACAGTCTTGTGTCTGAGCTTAAAATTTCGGCGAAAACAGCACGGGATAAGATGTCAAACGCATTTATTTTCTGCAATGAAGTGTACACCGACGGACAGGAAATGCTGATACTTGTAACCGAGCTTACCGCAAACAGCCACACGGCAAGATTTATTTCCGAGTTTGGATGTAAGGAGTATTATGAGCATAACAAGGCTCTGCTGTTTGTCGACAGAAGCAAGGAAATTATGCAGAGACTGGAGGAGTTCGGGGAGATATAAACTGAACTGTGCAGCGCTTCATTTTATAAACAAACATACTTTTTCTACAAGCAAAATGCCGCCCTGATGGGCGGCATAGAGAGTCTGAATAATAAACTGTGTAAATGCCAATAATAACCATAAAGAAAATTGGGGTAAATTGGTATGAAAAACAGAAATCACGGATTAAGCGAAAAGGAGCTCGTTCAGCTTCTGATGGCAGCCTGTGAAAGCACAGGAGATATTCAGGCAAAACTGAAAAAGCTGTTTGCAGGAACGATCGAACAGATGCTTGAAGCTGAGATGGACTAACATCTCGGCTATGAGTAAAACACTGTTCTCGGCAACAATTCCGGCAACAGTCGCAAACACGATGTTTGCACAGTTGCCCCCAAGTGCGGCATGGACGCCGCACTTGGGGGCAACAAAGTAACGGCTATGGCAAAAAAACTATCACCAGCGATTACGGCGAATGCGAAATATCCGTACCCCGTGACCGCAATGGTGAATTTGAGTCTAAAGTCATTGAAAAAAGACAGACTCACACAGATGAAATTGAGCAGAAGATCATGGCAATGTATGCAAAGGGAATGTCCCAACGTGACATTGAAGATACCCTCAAAGAAATTTACGGTGCAGAAATTTCTCAGGGACTTGTTTCACGTTTCCCGCAAGGAGGACTACAACGACATCGCCGATGAGATATTCCGACTTCGTGAGATGAAACAGAAGAACTTCACCGACACCGCCGTCCGTGACGAACAGGTCAAGCGTATCAACGAGCTGAATGAGTTCATAGAGCAGCAGGATTCTGAGCTTACCGAGTTTGACGAGAGTCTTGCTCGGCGATGGCTTAAGGAGATCACCATATGGAGCGATAGGATTACTGTAGAACTGAAGTCATGGATGAGTATTGAGATTAAAATCTGATGATAAAAAATTTATGAAACTCTCTCGCCCATGATGGACGGGAGGGTATTTTGTTACTTTCAGCAATTGATTCCTTTTCTGAAACACCATAATAGACAATCTTCAACATATCTCAAAAGCAAAAGTGCATCCTCTTTGCTTGCAACATCTTCATGATGAGTACCGAGTCCAGACATTGCACTATACATCGTTTGAAATAATCTAAATCTATTAGCACCTTTTTTATTATCAAGCCAATAAGTATATATTTTCTTTATTGATGTTAACTGTGCTCCATTATCAGTTATTGTTTCACCAGTTGCTACGAGAATGCCTTTAACATAATCGTTATTTGTTGTATCTAACTTTTTAAAGAAGTTCTCAAGTAATGACCTACAATTTTCAATGCAGCTAACATACTGACCAGAGCCAAAATTAGCAATGGCTTCATTATACATAACTATTAAGTCTGAATGATGTGTAATTAGCATTGAGCGTAAGTAAGAGATATCGGCATCTCTTTGCTGAGCTCCACTTGTTGCAGGTATAAGAGAATAATGCTTTGTTTCATAATCAAAGTCTTCATTCACTTCGATATTAAGCAGCAGTTCATACCCTATTACTCCCAGATAGTTTGATAGTTGTTCGAACTGTTCTTCTTCTATATTATGAATGCCATCAAGAATAAGATTTAAGAATCTTAATAGAGCTTCTTCGTCTGATTCTATTCTTTTACAAATAACCATGCAAGCATATTCTGGATTATAGTTATCATTATCATTTCGATAGCCCCTGTTATACCAATATGGGCAAAATTTATCACCATACTCTTTCCAGAATGATGATAAACCAGCTTTCATTAATAGTATCTCTCCATCATCGTTATTATCAATTTGACGCTTCATTAGTTTTCCAAAAATACTATAAATATTTGAACGTGCTATTCTGTCTTTTGTATCGACCAAATTGCTCAACATAAACACCTCCAAATTAATAGGCAACATTTACTTTTCTTGAAAGCAAAAATGAATTATCTACTAGCGCCTGTTCGTCAGAAAATTTATTTTTGTTATAAAAGGAGCCCATCCACACCACTTCATTCTGAAAAACATATATTAATAAATCAAATGTTGAACTTAGCAAATTGTTTGCAACAATAGTATAAGGAGAAACAATGAAAGCCTTTATAATCTTTTTTCTTGCTCTTATAGCAGTTGTTATTCGGTGATTTCCATCGATAACAAGTTCTTTGTATGTTTTTCCTATCGTAAATGGAACTATAATTATCGGATCATCGTTTTCTACGGTTTTTTCTGTCTCTGTCCAAATAATGGTTCTATGTGAGGTGAATTCGTCAATTTCTATATCTTGTGCATCAGCTTTGGTAACTTTGTTCATCTTTAACATCTGAATAATTCGTGAAACGCGAAAATGAATATACATATCATTGTTTTTCATTCTCACTAATGTCTGGAATGTTTCAGGTGCTTCAAGTTTTTCCTTTAATAATAATTCTCGATTTTGAGAATCAAAATATGAATTCACAGAAATTGAATCTGCATTCATAAGTTCACCGATCCACATACTAACATACTTTTGCTGAATGTTCTTGTCATGAAATATATTCAATTCCATTAATTCATTTCTCATTTTCTGATAATCTATATCATACTTCTGTTCAGTTATCATATTAATAGGCATGATGCGTTCTCCTTTTCAAAACATATATTATGCTAATCTAATTTTTGCGATTAAGTGCCAAAATAAATATCATGTTATGACATCTATCCCACCCACTATCACAGTACTCCCGCACACCCGACCCAAAACTCGTGTATCGCTGCGGAACTGCTATCACCGTGGACATATTACCACAAACAAAAATCTCCTATAAAACGGAAAATAGCAAATCTGTACCAGCACGCCTAAACCGCACCGTTAAGCCAACAATCCCGATTTACCCCTCTTTCCGTGACATCGAAACCACGCACTCCACATGCCTCGTATGCGGGAACATATCAAACGGCTGAATATCGGTCACTGTGTACTTTTTCGTCAGCGTTTTCAGATCCCTCGCCTGCGTAGCCGGATTGCAGGAAATATAAACTATTCTTTCCGGTGCGATTTTTACGAGCGAGTTTAAAAACTTTCTGTCCGCTCCTGTCCTTGCAGGGTCGAGGATCACTGCGTCATAATGAGTGCCGAGCTTTGCCTTCTTTTCAAGAAATTCGCCTGCATCGCCACGGTTAAAAGCAATGTTGCGGGTAAGCCCGTTTTCGTGGCAGTTCTTTACTGCGTCACGGACGGCTGATGCGTTGTATTCAATGCCCTGTACCTGCTTTACATAGTCAGACGCTATTATGCCTATCGTGCCTATTCCGCTGTATGCGTCAAGCAGAACGTCCTTCTTCGTGAGCTTCGCCGCCTTTATAGCGTAGTCGTACAGCTTTTCGGTCTGTGCGTGATTTATCTGATAGAACGAGTGCGGAGATATTCTGAATCTTTTTCCGCAAAGAATATCCGTAATGTATCCCTCGCCGTAAAGCACCTCGTTATTTTCTCCGAGAAGAAGCATTTCGGGAGTGCGGTTTACCGAGAATGTTACGGTCGTAATATCCGGGAACCGCTTTACAAGCGCTTTCACAAAGTCGTGCTTTTTAGGGAACATTGAGTTTCCGCCGACAAGAGTAACCAGTATCTCTCCGGTATTCTTTCCGACACGGACAAGCACATGACGTAAAAAGCCACGCTCCGTACCCTCGTCATACGGATGTAATTTGAACGATTTGAGCAGCTCTCTTATGCCGACAATTATCTCGTCCGCACGCTTATCGTCAAGCATACAGCTGTCAATTCCGACAATGCCGTTTCTGGACGACTGATATACGCCGGAGATTATCCTGCCGTTTCTGTCAGAGCGGAATACCGCCTGCACCTTGTTTCTGTAGTTGTACGGATCGTCTGCGCCTATAATTTTAGATACCTTGCCGAAACTGCCGAGCAGCTTTTCGGTATCCTTCTGCTTCCATTCAAGCTGCTGTTCGTATGTCATGTTGGACAGCTGACAGCCACTGCATTTTTTCGCAACGGGACATTTCTTGTTTGCCATTTATATTCCCTGTTCTTTCTCCAAAAATTCTTCAAGGCCCTCAAGGCACATCTCCATATCCTTTCTCCCAAGCTCATAAACGCTTTTCAGCCTGTCGGGATTTCTCTCCGTTCTGCTTATCGTTATCGGCTCAGACGGACGGATAATAAACACCTTGCCGCTTTGTTCAAGTTCGCATAGCTTGTCTATGCTTTCGTTGTAGACATTGTGACGGTTTTCAAGCGCATTGCACAAGTCGGGAAATTTGCTGTAGAACGAGCGTATCAGCAGCTTGTTCATCGGCTTTTTGCGGTAGTTCATATCACGGGTGAGGATTACCACCTGCTTTTTGTATCCCATTTCGGAAAAATGCTCAAACGGTATGCTGTCGGAAATTCCTCCGTCAAGATACGCCCTGCCCCCGATTATAACAGGCTTTGATATAAACGGCATCGAAGCAGAAGCACGGAGCATTTCCATATCCCGAAGTACGCTTTTTACCTGCAGATACTCCGGCTTTCCCGTTTTTACATCGGTGACCGTTGCATAAAACGGCACGCCCGATTTCTGATAGGTTTCGTCATCGAATATATCAAGCTCGTTCGGCACTTTGTAATAGGCATATTCCGTGTTGAAAAAGTCACCGCTTTTAAGTAACGGCTTTATCCCCATGTAGTTCCTGTCGCCGTTGAAGCGGCAGTTGTAGCGGATGACCCTGCCGTCCTGCCTTGACAGAAAATTCACTCCGAACACCGCACCTGCCGATGTTCCTATTATCCCGTCAAAATTTATATCATTTTCAAGAAGTACGTCAAGTGCGCCTGCCGTGTACATTCCACGCATAGCGCCGCCTTCAAGCACAAGTCCTGTTTTCATAATGTTCTCCGTTAAATTTATTTGCCGTATTCGTTGTCAAATTCTTGTATTTCTCTGAGCATATCCTCAGTACTGTCATCGCTCATATCGTACCATTCCATCTTTTTCAGATACTTACCGAGCCAGCTGTCGTGAAGCGCATTCGCCACAATTCCGACTTCGCTGAAAGAATCGTTACCGTCCCCGATAACAAAAGCAAGCCGCTTATTATCTGTCGGCACTTCTTTAAAATTACACCCTGCAAACGCTTCTCTTACTGTCTTATATACCGCATCCAAATCGTGTTGCTGTAAGCTCAGCACTTTTTCATTATCTATTTCTACCGTGATTTTGTATAAGTAATCCATACCTGCCGTCTTTTCGTAATATATTTTTAGTACCGCCATATTTGACAACATCCGCCCGATACGCTATAATATTCAGTGCGACAAGCGGACGTGCTGTGATAATATTCTATCACTTTTCGATATTATTTGCAATACGAAAAAGTCCGCCCGAAAGGAAATAATAAACAATATGGCTGAAATAATAGATGTTGCCGATATAAATATACCCGAGCTTGAAATATACACTCACCTGACAGATGCACGGCTTCGCAAGGTGTACGAGTATGAACACGGAATATTCATAGCCGAAAGTCAGACGGTTATAGAAGTAGCCCTTGACGCAGGCTGTAAGCCGATTTCGATGCTAACAGACAGAAAGTATATCAATGACCGTGCAAACGGCATAATAGAGCGGTGCGGTGATATTACGGTATATACTGCCGACAGCAAGATAATGTCCGGGCTTACAGGCTATGAGCTGACACGGGGAATGCTGTGCGCTATGGAGCGTCCTGCACCGAAAAGGGCAGAGGAGCTTTGCAGAAATGCACGCAGGATCGCCGTACTCGAAAATATAGCCGATGTCAGCAACACAGGAGCAATAATTCGCTCTGCGGCGGCACTCGGCATAGACGCTGTGCTGATAACCCCGTCCTGCTGTGACCCTCTTTGCAGGAGAGCCATAAGAGTAAGTATGGGAACGGTATTTCTTATCCCGTGGGGATATATAGGCGAGGATGAGCATTGGTGGCAATCGCACGGACCTGCATATCTTAATTCGCTGGGCTTTAAAACAGCGGCAATGGCACTCACAGATAACTCGGTAAGTATTGATGACAAGACGCTTCAGAGCGAGCAGCGGCTTGCTATAATACTCGGCTCTGAGGGCTACGGGCTGTCGCAGAAGACCATAGACGGCTGTGATTATACGGTAAAAATACCTATGTATCACGGTGTCGATTCGCTCAATGTCGGTGCGGCGGCGGCTGTCGCATTCAGAGAACTGAGAGTAAGAGAATAATAAAAGGGCTGAATTGCAATCAAGCAGTTCAGCCCTTTTATTATTACATTATGAATATTAAGTTATCTTATAAAATCCGTCCTTACAACCGCACTTGTATCGGGCAGTGCAATGCCATTCTTTCTGCCAAGCTCAAAGCACTTCATCATCCACGCCATGTTCTTCGCAAGGTTCTGCATTGTCTGCATACCCTCAAGATCCTGCTCGGCTTCACCGGGTACTCTGCCGTATACCATGTTCCAGTAGGTAGAGCCGACAACAGGCATCTGTGCTATGCCGAAATACTTGTTCAGGCAATCGAACGATGCTGAACTGCCTCCTCGTCTTGCAACCGCAACCGATGCACCGGGCTTGAATCTGAAAGCCGCACCGCCTGCATAGAACGCTCTGTCAAGGAATGACAGGATACGTCCGCTCGGGTGAGCATAATATACCGGTGTACCGAACACAAATCCGTCCGCTTCTTTAGCTTTTGCTATAAACTCATTAACATCGTCATCGTTGAAAGCACAGCCTTTTTCACTGCACTGTCCGCATCCGATGCAATCTCTGACAGGCTTTCCGCCCATCTGGAATATCTCATATGAAATGCCCTCGTTTTCAAGCGTCCTGCCTACTTCAAGCAGTGCGGCATTGGTATTGCCATTCGCCTTCGGACTTCCGTTGAGCATCAATACCTTCATTAAAATCGCTCCTTCAAATAATATATTGCAATTTTGCGTTACAGATTATATCACCTTGAATAAAAATAGTCAAGGCAAAATTTACCGCATAATTTCATGCTGTTTATCATTCCGTCATTCCCACAACCTGCCTATACATTTTCTCATCGTCATAAATAAGATAAAAGTCGGTCGGAACAAAGTATCTCTCCTGTAATACCAAGCTCAGTTCATCCGCAAATTTCTCCGTGCTTTCATACTTACGGGTAATGACCTTTTCGCTGTCTGTCGGATAAATTTTAAGTGCGGTATCGTTAAATATTCTCTGCCATAATTCGCTGTGTCTGCCGCAGAAATGATACTCGGTTTTACCGAACTGAGTTATCATCTGCAACGCCTCGTTTTCGATAAATTTGCTGTTATCGGTGTTGTTTACAATATAGAATATCTGCGTAATATGTTCCTTTACGGGTGTAATTGAACCTGTCAGCAATTCGACACCGTACAGATTATCCCGCAGCTTTTCGCATCTGTCCATTTATTCTTCCTCCGGATAAATTATGCCGTGTTCCTGCCTGAACCTTGTCATTATCTCCATAACATCGGCGGTGTAGTCAAGGCACATTACGTTTTTGTCGCCGTTTACCGCCTTTTCCATATCAATTATTTCATAGTAAAGCGCATCGGAATATTCGCCTGCACTGACAAGCTCCGTCCTGCCGTCCGTATAGGTTATTTTTGCTTCCCACGCTCTCGGATATTCCATGATCTCGATATAGCCGTTTTCGCAGGAAATCATAGCACGCTTGGGCTGTTTTGAATGGAGCGACAGCATAACGGTTGCCATCTGTCCCTCCTTGTCCGACAGCAAAAGGCTCGCCTGTTCGTCAACTCCAGTCGGTGCGGTTTTAAGCTGTGACAGCATATTATCCGGCTTTGAATCGAAAAACCAACGGATAACCGACAAGGCATACACGCCTATATCAAGCATCGCACCGCCAGCAAGGCTTCTGTTGAAAAAACGGTTTTTCATATCGTATTCCTTGAAACTGCCGAAATTCATTGTGATAAGATTCACTCTGCCGAGTGTGCCGCTTTTCAGAATTTCATTCAGCTTTTTATATATCGGCATATGATAAACCGTCATAGCTTCACCGATTACAACGTTGTTTTCGTCGGCAAGTGCGATAAGTTCACCGAGTTCGTCACTGTTCAATGTTATCGACTTTTCAACAAGAATATGCTTTTTGTTTAAAATCGCTTTCTTCATAAAGCCGTAATGCGTGTTATGCGGAGTGGTGATGTAGATTATATCGACATCGGGGTCGGTGAACATTTCATCATAGCTGTCATACACCCTGCCGATATTGTATTTTTCGGCAAAAGCCACAGCCTTGTCGTGCGTCCTGTTGCCTACGGCAAAGAGAGTTCTTCCGTTTTTCAGCATTGCGGCGGCTGTTTCATTTGCGATTACGCCTGTACCCAGTACCGCCCAGTTGTAGTTTTTCATAAGACGCTCCTTTTAAATACAGCGGTTAAAAACAAAGCCTCCGTCGGCGGTTTTTATATGCCGTCAACAGAAGCCCTGCCTGTTTAAATGCGGTTTGATACTCCCGTCAATAATTCTCAGCGTGTACTTCAAAGTAGCTCTGCGGATGATTACATACGGGACATACATCGGGGGCCTTTGTGCCTACTACGATATGACCGCAGTTGCGGCACTCCCATACCTTGACCTCGCTCTTTTCAAATACCTGTGCGGTTTCTATGTTCTTTAACAGTGCACGGTATCTTTCCTCGTGGTGCTTTTCAATCTCGCCTACCGCCCTGAACTTAGCGGCAAGCTCAGGAAATCCTTCTTCCTCGGCTGTCTTGGCAAAGTTTTCGTACATATCTGTCCATTCGTAGTTTTCGCCGTCTGCGGCAGCCTCAAGGTTTGCTTTTGTATCGCCTATTCCTGCAAGCTCCTTGAACCACATCTTAGCGTGTTCCTTTTCGTTATCCGCAGTTTTCAGGAAAAGGGCGGACATCTGCTCATAGCCCTCTTTTTTCGCTACGGATGCAAAATATGTATACTTGTTTCTTGCCTGAGATTCTCCGGCAAACGCTTCCTGAAGATTCTTTTCGGTCTGTGTGCCTGCGTACTTGCTTTTAGCCATTTTTTCATCCTCCTGTATTGCGGCTTGCTTACGATTAAGAATTGCCGTTTATTTACTTTGATTATAGTACGGGGGCAGAGATTTGTCAATAAGGCTATGATGCAAAAGATGTTTCTTGACAAAAGATTTTTGCCTGTTTATAATGAACATATCTTATTATGTTATGAAAGGGAGATTTGATGGCAGAACTGGTTACGGCAAGGCAAAACGCTATTTACGATTGTACACATATATATCTTGACGCTTTCGGCAAAAAAGGACCAATCGGAGATTTGTACAGCAAAGCGGTTGCAGAGTATCTTGAACGGTTTATAAAAACAGAAAATTGTTTCAGTCTGCCGAAAAACTTATATATTTTTGAAAATGGGGTTTGGGGCGTAGCCCCAAGCAGGGTGAGGGCGGCAGCCCCACACTCAGCCCCTTCCCACGGGGAAGGGGTTTGGGGTTAGGGATAGAGAATTTGCTCTATTTTTATAAAAATAGACTTTTTCTACAGGCTGAATTGTTTTATGTATACGTTGATTGAAAAAGATGTTATACTCGGATTCCTGACAGCCTGCGAGATTCCCGGAATATTATCAAGGAATATAAAAATTGATACGGTTGCCATTGCATCTGAATATCAGAATAAAGGCTATGGAACTGTTATGATGAACGAATTTTTCAATCTGTTTGAAAATGCCGTGTTTTCTTTAGAAACAAAAAGAAACAGCATTTCGTATAAGCTGTACAGCAAAGTCGGATTCAAAGAGGTAAACGGATGTTTATCTATGTGTAAATATGACAGTAAATAAAGAACCGCCGCAGACAGCAACCATTTGTCTGTCTGCGGCACTTGAACGGATAGTTATTTCATCATTTTCTTTTTCAAACAGAATTACTTCCTTTTAGTTGCAATTCAATAAAGACTTGCTTAACAAGGTTTAATCCGTCCTTATATTTCTCGTGGTGGTCTGCCCACCGTACAAGCTGCCAAAAAGAAAATGTTTCATTTGGCTCAATAATCACCTTATTGATTGTTCTTGCGGCAAGTTTAAGATTATGTACCTTGTTAATTTGATATTTCATATCAAATCCACTGTTTTCATTCAGCATAAGTGATGAAGTTTCAAATACCGTATTAGGCAATAGTGCCTCAGATTTATTTTTGGCGTATTTGTTTCCGTCTATCAGCATTTCTAAATAGAACAGTTTTTTCCTTTGCCATTTACGGATAGGAAGTAAAAAGGGAAACACCTGTGTCAGTCTTTTCCTTTTCATAAATTCACCCTCTTAGTTTGTTTCTCCCAGATATTCTTCAAGGCATATTCCTCGTTTGTATATTTCGGTAGCCGCATTAACACCGACATATCGGTAATGCCATGGCTCGTTGGCTATACCTGTGATTGCAACTTTATTCTCTGGATAGCGATATATAAACCCATAGCGATAGGCATTTTGAGCGAGCCAGTTATAAACCTCATAACCATATGAATTTATGCCATCAGCATTTATATCAACGCCAAGACCAAGTTGATGTTCACTTGTTCCCGGAATAGCAACCCAGCGTTCTGTTTCTGTTTTTGCGTCGGATTCAGAATATCCTTTTTCGATATACTCCGCCATTGATTCATCGTATATTTGCTGTTGCTCCTGCTCTGTTCTGTAGCCGGAGGCAACAACAGGATATACACCATCATCCCTCATATCATCAAACATTTTCTGAAGCTGAGGGTATATTCTGCTGTCCACGCATTGTCCGTTTGATAGTTCTGTTAAATCGATTTCACTGTCAGTTTCAAGGGGATGCCATTTATTCACCAGTATCAAACACCATTCTCCATCTGCTTCATTTTCATTACCAAAATCAATGGAAGGCAATGATACCTTGTTGTATATATCTGTCCCTGCAAAACGCTGAACAAAGATGCAGGCTAATGCTATCAGTAAAATCAGGATGCAGATAAATAAGTGGGGACGGCGTTTCTTGGTTTGTTGGGTATGAGTTGACATCGTTTTTCCTCCCTGATAAGCTAAAAAAGCACGCTTGCTTTTGGTACTATAAGTGTACCAAAAGCAAGCGTGCTTTTTTTTCGTTTCCCCACAAGAGTTTCCTATGTTTTCCTGCGGAATTTCTTACGATTTTCCTACAGGAGCGGAAGAGTGACTGTAAATTCTATTTGCTCATTTTCACTTTTTGCGGTAATTGTTCCGTTATGAAGCTCAACGATTTCTTTAGCAACTGCAAGACCCAATCCTGCACCTCCGCTTCTGGAACTTCGTGCAACATCAAGACGATAAAACTGTTCAAAAATGCGTACAAGCTTTTCTTTTGGAATGGTATTGCCGCAATTGGTAAACTGAATACACAAATTTTCACCGTTTTGTTTTACAGCAATATGAATCGTGCTGTCATCAAAGCTATAATTCACTGCATTTCTCAGCAGATTATCAAAAACGCGCTGCATCTTATTGACATCGCACTTTATCATAGTGTCTGGGGCTATTTCAAGCTCACATTTTAAATTCTTCTCTAAAAACATTGGTTTGAACTCGTATGTAAGTTGTTCAAGCATACGGGTCAAATTGACCCTGCTGTACTCAAGAGTGATATTAGAAAGATTAAACCGCGTGATTTCAAAAAATTCGTTAATTAAATCCTCAAGATGTTCTGCTTTTTCCAAAGAAATTGACAAATACTTTTCTCTTAATTCTTCGGAAATTTTGTTTTCGTCCCGCAGCAAAGTTAAATACCCAATTACTGAGGTGAGTGGGGTTTTCAAATCGTGGGCAAGATAAACAACAAGGTCATTTTTCCGCTGTTCTGAAAGCTCTGCTGCCAGTTTTCGTTGTTCAAGAGTATGCTTAATATGATTGATTTTCTTTTCGATTGCAGTTAATTCAGAAGGCAAAACAATATCTCCTGAATTTTCTTCTATCAGAGCATCTATACTACGGTTAATTTCTTTGAAATACTTGGAAAATTCATTTAGATAAAAGCGCAAAATAATTGCAAATAACAGTAAGGAAAGCACTACGAAGAAAAGACTCATATAATCTCTAATATATATTGAATATACATTATAAGCTCGGTCATAATCATGGTAGACAAAATTATCTAAAAAACCCACAAAAGTGTCTGCTATGTGCCCTTTTAAAAATAGAGAGTACAAGGCTGCTAAAAAAGCAAACGCAAAAAACAACATTCCAAAAGTTCTAATCAATAATTTGTTTTTAAGAAGACGATAATCATCTCTTTCGCTATTTCTTTTATTTTTCAATGGTATATCCCACTCCCCACACAGTTTTTATAAATTTCGGTTTTTTTGCAGGCTCATTAAGCTTTTCCCTCAATCTTCCGATATGAGCCATAACAGTATTATTGTTATCAAGGAATTTCTCACCCCAAATATTTTCAAACAATTCCTCAGACGAAATAACTTTTCCTCTGTTCTCACACAAGTACCAGAGGATAGAAAACTCAATAGGTGTCAAAGTAACCTCTTTTCCATACAAAGTACATTTGTGAGTATTCTTGTTTATAATAAGTCCTCTTACATCATGTTCTGCAATGGGAGCATCTTTTCCCTCGGTATTAGCCGCATTATTATAACGAACATAACGACGAAGCTGTGTTTTTACTCTTGCTACAACCTCCAAAGGATTGAAAGGTTTTGTAATGTAATCATCAGCTCCAATGGTAAGTCCCATAATTTTATCAGTATCCTCAACTTTTGCCGTCAGCATTATAATAGGATAATAATACTGTTCTCTGATTTTCTGACAAATACGAAATCCATCAATATCTGGAAGCATTACATCTAAAATTGCCAAATCCAAATTTTGTGACTCGATACATTTGAGAGCGTCCATACCATTATAGAATTTATGTACCGTGTAACCATCATTTTTAAGATATACCTCTATTAGATCGGCTATCTCTTTTTCATCGTCTACAATTAAAATACTTTCATTCATAATCAGTTTTCACGCTCCTTATCAACATCATCTGGTAACGCTTCCATAATATCGCCAAAGTCACATTTCAAATATTCACATATCGACAACAAGACAGGTAGCGTAACATTTTGATTTTTGCCAAGCTTGGCAAATGTGCTTTTGCTTGCTCCGATAGCTTCACGAAGCTCGCCCTTTTTCATATTCTTATCAATTAAAAGTTTCCAAAGTTTATTATAACTCACTCGCATTTGGCTCACCTCATCAGGATGTTTTTCCTATTATATCATCAAAAGTCCAGAAAAGCAATGTTTAGGTTCGCATATTCAAACTTAAGTTGCAAATATATAGTATATATATTGAAACCGCCTGTTATACAAGCGGTTTCTGTTTTTATTTCGTGTTTTAATAGGCAGGGACACCGTAACCGAGGATTTCATAATATCCGACAGGATATTGTTTCTGCCTGCAGGTGTCGCCGGAATTACCCTCAACGGTGTAAACGATGCCGTTCTCGACTTTTTCAACAATCCCCACATGATCGGATTCTCCATCGCCTTCCCAATCAAAAAAGATAATATCGCCCGCTTGCGGGTCGTAGTTTCTGTCTTGCCATTGTCCGTTACCCTTAAACCAATTTGAGCCGTCCACGCAGCCAGAAAATTTAGGGATAATCCCGCTCTCAATATATCCGCAATGGTCGGCACACCATGACACAAAGCATGCACACCATTCCACACGCCCCTCAAAGCCATACCAACTCCAATAAGGCTGACCGCCCTCATTGCCGAGCTGTGTCAAAGCGACCTCAACAATCGCCTGGTTATTTCTAATGATACGCCTATCCTCATTAAATCACTTCAAAATGCTTCAATGCATCCTTTATCGCTTCCACTTTCTCCGTTGTCGGATGCTTCCTTGGCTGTTTCAATTCTTCTACCGCATTAGGAGCATCATACATTGGCAAGCCTAAATCTCTCTTTACCTCTGCGATATATGCGGTATGTACTTTGAAGCCGTATTTAGCTTCTATGTACTCCTTTATCA
>OGNP01000609.1_pt1 | contig 22045 bp, 19 predicted proteins | sample 1573531 | NCBI WGS metagenome assembly OGNP01 (sample SAMEA2581984, study PRJEB24529) | metagenome | biome: Human gut stool | place: China | collected 2011 | reverse complement strand
GCAGCTGTCTCAGCTGCACCGACAGAGCTGTTGGTGCTATTCTTTGGTTGGTGCACTTGAGACAAGTGCACCCCCTGGGTGGGTTCGCCCTCAGGACGGTTGTTGCGACGTTGCTGATTGTTACGACGCTGACCTTCGCCTTTTCTCGGTGCAGTTGAGACAACTGCACCCCCTTCGCCTTTTCTCGGTGCAGTTGAGACAACTGCACCACCTTCGCTTTTTCTCGGTGCAGTTGAGACGGGTGCACCCCCTTGGCGCTTTGCGGGTTTCTTCTTGCGCTTGCGTGCCTTGTCGAAGCGACTGATGTCGGCATCGGCGAGCAGGTCGCGAGGGCGTGTGTCCTGCTTCACCGTTCCGTCCTCGGTGAGCGACTCGGGTTTCTCGCCGCGCTTGTTCATCTCGATGATGGCACGGGCGCGCTCGGCTGTAATCTCCTCGAGGTTGGCAGCGATGCCCTTGTCGGTTGAGTAGACAACGGTGCCGGCGAGGATGTCCGACTTGAAGAGGTAGTAGTCGCTGTCGAGAGTCTGCAGCACTATGTCGCGTGCCGGCATCTTACGGCTTGCCTCCACGTAGTCGTCCACCTCGTAGTTGAGGCAGCACTTCAGCTTGGCGCACATGCCGGCAAGCTTCTGCGGATTGAGCGATATGTCCTGTATGCGTGCAGCGTTGGTGCTGACACTCACGAAGTTCTTCATCCATGTGGCGCAGCAGAGCTCTCTGCCGCAGGGACCCGTACCGCCGATGCGTCCTGCCTCCTGACGCGCACCGATCTGCTTCATCTCGATGCGTACGTGGAAGGTGTCGGCAAGCACCTTGATGAGCTGACGGAAGTCGACGCGCTCGTCGGCGATGTAGTAGAATATCGCCTTGTTGCCGTCGCCCTGATACTCTACGTCGCCAATCTTCATCTGCAGACCGAGATCCTTGGCTATCTGGCGGCTCTGTATCATCGTGCCGTGCTCGCGGCTCTTTGCTTCGTTGTACTTGTCGATGTCCACGGGTTTGGCTATGCGGTAGACGCGCTTGATGTCGTCAGCCGACTTGAGGTTGGCTTTCTTCAGCTGCAGCTTCACCAGTCTGCCGGTGAGCGTAACGGTGCCTATGTCGTGACCTGGGCTTGCCTCTACCGCCACGATGTCGCCCTTGTGCAGGTCGATATTGTTGACGTTGTGGTAGTAACCCTTGCGCGTGTTCTTGAACTGCACCTCCACGAGGTCGGTGTCCTCGTCGTTGCCCGGTACGTCGTACAGCCAGTCGTAGGTGTTCAGCTGCATGTTCTGTCGTCCGCAAGCGTAGTGGTGCAATCCGCGGTCGGTGTCGCGCGTTATCTTGAATTGCATATCTTTGAAATCCTTCATTGCGATTTATGCTTGTTGTTTACGTGTTATGAGTATAATTGTTTGTAATGCTATGTCGAAGAACACCATCTTGGCGTTGGCGTTCTGTGATATGTCGCGTAGTGCGCGCTCGAAGAGTTCGCTCAGTTCCATCACGTTGCGCTCGTTGATGAACGGTGCGAAGCGTGTGCAGAACTGCTCTTCGTTCGCTGTCATATAGTTGAGCTCGGGGTTGCGGAAGTTGTACATGAAGCTCTCGCGCACCATGCGGTTGAAGTAGACGATCATGCGCTTCTGCTTCTCGCGTCCGAAGGCGGCTACGCTCTCGCTCCACTTCTTCAGCTCCTTCACCTTCTTGCTGTAGGCGTAGCGCATGAGCATGGCGAAGAGGTCGAAGAAGAGGCTTGCCTCGTTGCCGGCGCGCAGCGAGTCGAGGGCTGCGGTCCACGAGCCGTTGGCTATGCGTGCTATGCGGTGCGCTGTGTCGGCGTCGATGCCGCGACGCTCGGTGAGTGCCTGCTCTATGGTTTCGTCGCTGATACGCTTGAAGTCGAAGCGTTGTGTGCGACTGCGTATTGTCTCGAGCAACTTCTCGGGTTCCTCGCTGACGAGGATGAACACGGTCTGCTGCGGTGGCTCCTCGAGCAGCTTGAGTATCTTGTTGGCCGAGGTGACATTCATGCGCTCGGGCAGCCACATCACGCACACCTTGTATCCGCCCTGCGACGCTTTTATGCTCAAGCGGCGCGAGAGGCGGTCGCTCTCGGCTCCGGTGATGATGGCTTGCTGGTTCTCTGCGCCCATCGCCTCCATCCACTGCTCTATGCTGAAGTAGGCACCGTCGCTGAGCAGCTCGCGCCACTCCTGGGCGTAGTCGTCGCTCACGGGCTGATGGTCGGAACCCATCGTGGGCTTCTTTATCGTGGGGAAGCTGAAGTGGAGGTCGGGGTGCTGCCACTGGCGCAGCAGCTGACTGTCGCCCAACAGACGCGAGGCGAACGCAAGGGCAAGGGCTTTCTTGCCGCAGCCCATCGGACCGCAGAACAGCATGGCGTGGGGCACTCGGTGCTCCTCTATGAGTTTGACGAGCGACTGTTTCGCCTCGTCCTGACCTATTACTTCTTCGAATGTCATTTGCACTATTGCGAGTTTTGAATTTTGAACTACAACAGCCTCCTTGCCACTTCTCTTACGGAGTCGACAGCCGAGACGGTGTAGAAATGTATGTTGTTCACTCCGGCCTTGTAGAGCTGGCGACACTGTTCGGTCGACCACTCTATGCCGAGTTGGCGGGCGTCGTCGTCGGTCTTGCACTTCAGTGCCTCCACTGCCAGCTCCTGCGGGAAGTCGCAGCGGAACACGCGCGGCACTACCGTCAGCTGCGAGAGCTTTGCAAGCGGTTTGATGCCCGGCACGATCGGTATGGTGATGCCCATCTGGCGTGCCTTCTCCACGAAGCTGAAGTACTTACGGTTATCGTAGAACAGCTGCGTGACGGCGTAGTCGGCACCCATGTCTTGCTTCATTTTCAGATACTTCAGGTCGAGGTCTATGTTCAGTGCCTCCTCGTGCTTCTCGGGGTAGCACGCCACACCGTAGTGGAACTTCTTGCCGGGGTTCTTTATCGGTGTGCCGTCGTTGAAGAAGCCGTCGTTGAAGCGGTTCACCTGCTCAATGAGGTCGGTGGTGTGGGCGTGTCCGCCAGGGGTGGGCACAAACTGACTGTCGTCGCGTGCCTTGTCGCCACGCAGCAGCAGCACGTTCTCGATGCCGAGAAACTGCAAGTCGATCAGCTCGTACTCGATGGCATCGGCTGTGGCACCGCTGCAGATGATGTGCGGTATGACCGGCACACCGAACTTGTTCTGTATGGCAGCCGCTATGGCCACCGTGCCCGGACGACGGCGCACGCGTAGGCGCTCGTACTGGCCGTTGTCGAGCTCGCGATAGACGAACTCGCTGTGATGGGTGGTGATATTGACGTACGCCGGATCGAAATCGCGGAACTTCTCTATCGTAGAGAACAGACGCTCTGTTCCTGTGCCTTTCAACGGTGGTAACACCTCGAACGAGAAGTGCTTCTCGCCACCACCGGAGGTGAGTATATCTGAAATATTCATCTTATTATCCTTTCGTATCTTATTTACCACTACAAAGTTACGGAAAATCTTACATAAATTTGCTATTTTGATTAATAATTAATACATTTGCTTGTAAATCTAAATAATAAATAGGAGGGTATGGCATCCCTGCCATACCCACGCACCCTTTATAAAATGAATATGAACTTACATACAACCTTCGTTTCGAGCGCATTTTTCGCGTTCTGCTTAGCTGCCAGCAATGCCGCTGCGGCTAACAATTCACCATCCAAACACCTCAACACCTCACCATCTCAACACCTCAATACTTCACCATCTCACCACCTCACCATCTCACCACCTCAACACCTCACCACTTCACCATCTCAACACCTCAACACCTCACCATCCACTCTCACCACCCTACGCCCAACGCCCACTGAACGCCTCTTCGTGTCGGACGCGGTGGAGAAGAAGATTCGCGAGATAAAGAAGCGCATCAAGGAGAACGCCTACTTAGCGTGGATGTTCGAGAACTGCTTCCCGAACACGCTCGACACCACCGTCCACTTCACCGATGCCGAGGACGGCAAGGAGGACACCTTCGTCTACACGGGCGACATCCACGCCATGTGGCTGCGCGACTCGGCAGCGCAGGTGTGGCCCTACGTGCAGCTTGCCAAGGGCGACCGCAAGTTGCAGAAGATGCTGCGTGGTGTGATACGCCGCCAGCTGAAGTGCATCAACATCGACCCCTACGCCAATGCGTTCAACCGCGAGCCCGAGCCGAACGGCATGTGGGCTAACGATATGACCGACATGAAGCCCGAGCTGCACGAGCGCAAGTACGAGATCGACTCGCTCTGCTACCCCATACGCCTCGCCTACCACTACTGGCAGGTGACGGGCGACGAGTCGGTGTTCGGCGACGAGTGGCTGCAGGCGGTGCGTAACATACTGCGCGTGTTCCGCGAGCAGCAGCGCAAGCAGGGGCTCGGCACCTATCGCTTCCAACGCGAAACGGAGGACCAGCTCGACACCGTATGCAACCACGGCTGGGGCAACCCCGTGAAGCCCTGCGGACTCATCGCCTCCGTCTTCCGCCCGTCCGACGATGCCACGACGTTCCTCTTCCTCGTGCCGTCTAACTTCATGGCGGTCAGCTCGCTGCGCAAGGCGGCTGAGATTCTGCGTAAGGTGAACGCCGACACAACGCTTGCTGCCGACTGCACGGCGCTTGCCGACGAGGTGAGCGCAGCTCTCGAGCAGTACGCCGTGGTCGACCATCCGAAGTACGGCAAGATTTACGCCTACGAGGTGGACGGCTTCGGCAACCGCTTCCTCATGGACGACGCCAACGTGCCGTCGCTGCTCGCCCTGCCCTATTTAGGCGACGTGGACGTGAACGACCCCGTATATCAGAACACGCGCCGCTTCGTATGGAGCGACGACAACCCCTACTTCTTCCGCGGCAAGGCTGGCGAGGGCATCGGCGGTCCGCACGTGGGCTACGACATGGCGTGGCCTATGTCGATAATGATGCGCGCCTTCACGAGCACCGACGATGCCGAGATAGCGGAGTGTCTGCGCATGTTGCAGCGCACCGATGCCGGCACGGGGTTCATCCACGAGTCGTTCAACGTGGACGACGCAAACCAGTTCACGCGCGAGTGGTTCGCATGGCAGAACACGCTCTTCGGCGAACTCATCATCAAGCTCGTGGACGAGGGCAAGACGGAGCTGCTGGTGGGGGCACGGAAATAGAACGGAGCGTAAAAACTCTGCCTATGCGGGCTGAAAGCCCAACACCACATAGCCCAGGGCAACGCCCTGGGTTGAAAGCACATACAAACAATACGCCCTGTAAGGGCAAAAGCTCAATAACTATGGCACAATCATTATCAAAGGTCTATATCCACCTGATATTCCACATCAAAACAACAAGCCCTGCAATACGCACAGAAGACATCAACAGACTTCATTCGTACATTGGACAAATAGTGAACACAACGGGAAGTGTGGACATACGGGTTGGTGGCGTGGAAGACCATGTGCATGTACTGTTTCTATTGTCAAGAGAAATGAGTCTTTCGAATATAATAGAAGAGATAAAACGCAACAGCAGTCGTTGGATAAAGTCATTGGCACCATATTACAGAACGTTCGCGTGGCAAGGTGGATACGCAGCGTTCTCGGTAAGTCAGTCGATAATAAACAAGACATTGCAATATATAGACAGACAACGCGAACATCATAAGAAATGTTCATTTGCCGATGAATATAAAGCGTTCTTGAAATTGTATAACGTGAAATATGACGAGAGGTATGTGTTTAGCGATTAAATTAGGCTTTTGCCCTTACAGGGCGCATTGTTCATTATATACGCCATTATACCCAGGGCGCTGCCCTGGGCTATGTGCTTCTGCCCCTTCGGGGCGTACTGCTTGCAAGTTTTGACACCTATGTGCTTTTAAGCTTTCTTGCTCTGGCAAGCGGCAAAGCCGAGCGCAGCCCGCGTTGATTGAGTTTTGAGACACCCTATACGGATGGGCACACCCTAAATCCGCTCAATCCGTTGTTAATTTCAACGCACCCAAAATCCGCATTTCTTTCCCCACCCCTGTAACTTGCACACGACATTTTGACCACACCACTCCGACCGAAACTTGCATTCTGGAGATTTTACGAGCTCAATTTCCGCTTCCACACACTAAAAATCAACTTCAAAAACACAAAATTCGATGGTTTTCACGGTGCAAGTGCCACTTCTACATGGTGCAAGTGCTACTTTCACACGGCGAAAGTGCCACTTCTACCCAGTACTCGTGGGGGTAGTACTCCAGTTTTGTAGCGGTAGTACTCAGCGAAAGTGACACAAAAGCTGCACACTTTCGTACGCGCAGCCTCAACAAACTAAATATCAACCGCTTACCTTTGCACACTTTTCACCTCTCAAAACTCGCAAAAAACCAACCAAAGGTTTTCTTTTTCATTTTCCGGGCACTCCTGAGCGGTAAAAATGACAAATATCGTACCTGTGCAAACTGTATGCCATAGATTTTCCAAAGCAAAGACTTTGCTTGTTCGAACAAAATCTATACATTTGCACTCGCAATACTTTAAATAACCAGCTTATGAAAAATGTACTGAAGAAAATGTTTGTCGCCGCGCTGCTCTGCCTCATGCAGACCACCGTTTGCACAGCCGACACGTTCAAGGGAAAGATTGTGAACGCCGAGACGGGCGAGATTCTCATCGGAGCAACGGTGCGCAGCGAGATAAACCCAGAGCCGGGTTGGTCAATGCAGAACTCGACGGAGACCGACAGCACGGGCTGCTTCACGCTCGACTCCGAATGGGAGGGACGCATCATGATCACGTTCAGCATGATCGGCTACAAGAACTCGCGCAAGGTGGACTATGCGTACGGACCCGAGGTGAAAGACACCACCGACCTGGGCACCATCAGGCTGCAGCCCACGGCGCTCATGCTGCAGGAGGTAGAGGTGAAGGCGAAGGTGCCGCGCATCACCATGCGTGGCGACACCATCGTGTTCAACCCCGAGGCGTTCAAGCTGAAGGAGGGCGCGCGCCTCGACGAGCTTATCAAGAAGCTGCCGGGCGTGCAGCGTCGCGACGGCAAGCTATACTGGAACGACAAGCCCATACGCCTGATGATGAACGGCAAGGACATGTTCGGCGGCGACCAAATCTTAGAACAGCTGCCGGCTGACGTGGCTGACAAGCTGAAGGTGTACGACCGCAAGTCGGAGCTGGCACGCCACACGGGCAACGACGATGGCGATGAGGACCATGTGCTTGACATACAGGTGAAGCCGGGCTTCCTCGACAAGTGGTACGGCGACATCGAGGCACAATACCAGACCAAGAAACGCTACAGCGCAGCTATCACCGCAAGCCGACTGAGCGACCAAGACCCGCACATGATATACGCCCAGGCTAACAACGCCAACCGCTACGTAGACAAGACGATTGGCTCTTCCATGAACCGCAACATCGACGGCGACGGCAAGAGCCAGTACGGATCGTACAACTATCAGCACAACTGGCAGACAAAGGGCACACAGCAATACACAAGCAACCGCTTCAACATAAGCGCAAACATGGGACACAGCGACGGATGGAACAGCGGAAAGGCGTCGACCGAGACGTTCTTCCCGAACCAGGAGCACACATTCGGCGTGAAAGACACCTACCGCTACAAGCACAACCTCAAGCCGCAGCTGGAGGCTAAACTCTTCGCCTACACCGACTCCGCGAACACCATCGACGTGAAGGTGAAAGCCTCATACGAGAAGGCTCGCAAATCGTACGAGGAGAAGTCGGCTTCGTACGGCTACCAGCCCGACCAGTTTGCCTACCACTCGCTGAAGGAGGCGCTCGACGCAAAGCCCGGCGATGCGCTCTACGACCGACTCATCACACGCGACAGCGAGTACGAGTCGACCGAACTGCAGCAACGCGGACTGAACATCTCGTACATCTGGCAGCACTTCATCGGTAAGAAGGGTTCGTTCATGCTGGGGGGCTACACCAACCTGAGCGGAACGAACGAGGACACGCACACCAACCACGACGTGGAGTATCTGCGCGAACAGCGCAACGAGAAGCTGTGGCAGTTCTACGACCGCAGCGAACACAATCTGAATACGCAGTTCGGCGCTTCGTTCGACTATTGGCTCGGCAAGAAGGTTTACTTCAACGTATTCGACAACGTGAGATTAAGCCGCACACGCACCGCACGCAACTTCTTCAGCGACACCGACGAGCAGAACGTGGTGGGCGGCACGCCTACAACGGCAGACCCGGCGAACACCACGCGCAGACTAACGCACAAATGGACGAACGAGCTGACCGTGAAGTCGACCATCACGCCGGTGAAGGCGCTGATGATAATGCCGATGTTCAAATGGAACTACAATCGCGAGAAGGCCAACTACCACTACGGACCGCTTGACACCACAGCCGTGCGCACAAGCAATACGTACGAGCCGTCTATCTTCCTGAAGTGGAAGATGAGCCGCGTGCGCAACATGGACATCGCCTTCGCATACAACACCACCGTACCCGACCTCGTGAGCACGCTCGGCTACCGCAACACCATCGACCCGCTGCATATATACATGGGCAATCCGCTGCTGCGCAACTCGCACAGTCACACCACTACGTACAACTACCACCGCATGTGGCTGCGCAAGCAGATTGTGCTGGGCTTGACAGCTTCGTACAACAAGGACATCAACCCCCAGGCTACGCTCTACAGCTACAACTCGGCTACCGGCGTCTACACGTCGAAACCGATGAACGTGAAGGGCGGCGACATGTGGCAGTTCGGTCTCAACTACGACCAGGGCATCGGCTTCTACTTCCGACTGATGAACAAGTTCGCATTAGAGACGGCGAAGTCGTACGGTTTCCTCACCATCGTCGACAACAACGCTGCCGACGCGCAGACCGAACTGAACAAGCAGAAGCGACTGGGCATAAACAACGACTTCGAGTTCTCGTACGAGACCGAGAAGCTGCAGCTCACACTCTTCGACCGCCTGGAGAGCAACCGCTACCGCTACGACGATGCTTCGTACAACACCACACCGCTCTTCAACAGCGTGGGCATAAGCGCCAACCTGCATCTCGCTCCGTTCGAGGTATTCGTGCAGTTGTCTGACGACTATCGTTCGGGCTACGCCACATCGGCTATGAACGGACACAAGCTCAAGTCGATGGCGTCTGTCAGCTGGAGCTTCTGCAAGAACAAGTGTATGCTGCGCCTGTTTGCCGACGACATCTTCAACAAGGACATCTGGTACGAAAGCGAATACTCAGCCTTCCAGCGTCAGGAATACTCCACAAACTATATACACCACTATCTGAACCTGAGCTTCAGATACAGACTCGATGCAAAGGCGAAGAAAGGCAAATCGACAACAATAAACAGTAGAAGATAAACTGTTAGTACTATAGGAGGGTATGGCATCTTGCCATACCCACGCAACCTGTAGGAGAGTACGGCATCTTGCCATACCCACGCAATCTATAGGAGAGTACGGCGTTCCTCCACGCAACCTACTGACAACAAAGCATAATAGCACTTCTACTTTCTGAACCTTTTCGACACAGCCGAATAGCCGCAGCGCTGGCAGAGTGGCTCTACAGCGTTATGGCTTGTGAAGCCGTCGTACAGAGCACGTGCTCGTGGCGAGGCGAGAATGTCGGCAAGGCTCTGACGGAACAGATTGCCAAGCGCGATGTCGCCGTTATGGTCGAGACAGCACGGCACAACAGTGCCGTCGACGAGCACACCAATCTGATTGCGCAAGGCGTAGCAGAACACCTCCTGCTCGTCGTAAGTGGCGTGCTGAAGGTCGGGCCACTCGAACATGTTATCGTTCTCGATGTACAGATTGTCGGCAAGTCGCCAGCCGTCGTGACGCTCCGTCCAAGGGCGCGGCACATGAAGCGCAAGCAGATTGAGGATATCGTCGTTCTGCCGGTTGTGTCCGCCCTCGTTCCATAGGCGCAGCACGACGATGCAACCGCGGTGGGCAGCCTCTAACGAGAACGCCATCACCTCGTTGACGTACCCAGCAAGGTTCTCCTTAGCGTTGCCCTCGTGCGAGTGGAGCGAAATCTGAATCTTATGAGGCAGAGCATCCAGAAGGTCTGCACGTCGCGAGAGCAGAGTGCCATTAGTGGTGATAATGGGTACAAAACCTTTGTGGCGAGCCATCAGCACAAACTGCGGCAGCAGCGGATGGAGGAACGGTTCGCCCATCAGATGGAAATACAGAAACTTCACCTTGCCCTCAAGTCGCGAGGTCAAAGCGTCGAATTCGTCCAACGTCAGCCTATGCTTCGCCCTCTCCGTCTTCGGGCAGAACACACAGCTAAGGTTACACACATTAGTTATTTCGAGATAGCATCTTGTTATCATATCGGTAGTTAGCTACGTTGCATCATCTAAGCATTTCTAAAGTACTGTCACACATTTTCCCTTCGTAATACTTATCAAGAACCTTACGGAACAGCTCTTCGCCCGTAGCTGTCCAAAACAAAGTCATCGACGACCTAAGTTTCATTGCGTCTACTTCTCCAAAGATTTGTCTTGCCGACAAACCGTCCAACAGAAGCAGAGCCTCCGTTATCTCCAGCAATCTTTCTCTGAGCACGGGGTGCAGCCAATAAGCACGAGCCTCATCAGCACCAGCAATACCATAATAGTCAGCATTATAACTGTGCCCCAGCCCCTTCAATTGAGGAAAAACGAACCACATCCAATGGCTCCTTTTTCGCCCGTTTCGAATCTCCTCAAGAGCCGTCTTATATTGTGAGTAAGAATCCTGAGCTGTAAGAAATCGCGACAAGTGGTATGTATCCATATCATTCATAATATTAAAAGAGTTGCACCATTATAACGCAGCTCCATATAAAACAATATTATTTCTTCATCAACATTTGTATTTTCCATCAAAGTTAGCACAAATTTATAATATACAAACAAGATTAGCCACAAAAGTTGTATGTCTTTTGATTCCTACATCAAACCACAACGAGGTTAAAGTCTATACAAAAATACTTCTTGGTATGATCTCTGGTTCTTCCTCAGGTAATGCTAACACAAATAATAAAAATTTTGTTACTTATTCGCCACAAAATTATTAACTTTGCAGCATGTATTATTTTCTGTTTCAAATTTTCACTTTGATTTTGTGGGTTTTGTTGATGTCCGCATTTCTTTATGTAACCTATAAGTTTCTACGTATTTATTATCGTATTCTTAAGGCGTTTTTAAAACGTCTAACCCTTTAAATTGTTCTGGAGATTTCTCCGGGACTTTTTTGTATCTGTTGTATATATTTTGATTCCTACATCAAGCCACAACATTCTTACCCTCAGAAGCGACAACATAAGGTAGTGTTTTTACTTGTAAATGACAAATGTAGCACCTCAAAAACTACAAATGAAATACAGCAAAAATTACAAATGAAGTGCCACAAAAGTTAGTTTTAAATTACCACAAAAGTTAGTAATGAAACTACGCAATTCATAGTATTATATATCTACAAGTATCAGTTTATGCTTGCATATATAACTGAATATCACTAACTTTGCATACATAATCAAATCACGGTTACAATATGAGTTATTCACATAGAATTGTTTGATAATAAAGACTTAGACATAGACGGCATCACTTCAGACATGAAGATTGAAGACTTGATTTATGCTACTTGTCGTGGTGGATGGCCTGCATTTCTTAATATGAAGAGTGATAAGGCAAAGCTACTTATTGCACGCAACTATGTTGATGCCATTTGTCGTGACGATATCTCAAGAGTGGATGGCGTACAAAGGGATGAACGGACAACTCGTGCAATATTGCGTTAGTATGCCCGTAACATCTCAACATTGGCAAAGAATACGGCTCTGTTAGCTGATGTAACAACCTCTGGAGAAGTTTCACTTTCTATGAGTGCGTTTGAGGATTATGTAACCTCCCTCAACAAATTGTTCGTTATTGACAACATCGAAGCTTGGTGTCCTGCAGTCCGAAGCAAGACTGCAATTCGAAGTGGTATAAAACGAGCTTTCGTAGACCCGTCCATTGCAATTGCATCATTAGGACTTTCCCCAGAAGCATTGATGACGCAGCTCAAAACCTTTGGTTTCATCTTTGAGCAAATGTGTGCACGAGACCTTCGGGCTTATACTCCAGGTTTTGGCAATCATCTATCATATTACCGCGACCGCTACGGACTGGAAGCCGACTTGGTGCTTCATCTTGACGATGGACGCTATGCTCTGATAGAGTGCAAACTTGGCAGCCGTGAGATAGAAGAAGGAGCCAAACATCTTTTGGAAATTAAACGACTCATTCAAGTGCATAATGAGACAGAAAAGCAGGTGCCGCTGCGCGAACCCGACTTGATGATTGTCATGACAGGTGGCAGCATGGCTTACACACGCCCAGACGGAGTCAAAGTCATACCGCTTGCTTGTTTGAAAGACTAAAAAACAAAATAAAATATGGGAACAGCATTACTGGCACTCTGCTGCTGCGCGTTGTCGCTTGTCCTTGCCTTGTTTGTGGACATATCGCCCATAAGCGACAAGGCAAAGATTAGGTTTATGTATGTTGGTGCTGCGCTGTCGTTGATGGCAGTGCCAAATGCAGCCAAGCCGACCTCATGGCATATGCCAGTTCCGCTTTCTTCAAGATTGGCAAGAAGCGTAAGGACATAGCCCAGTTCCTCAGCATTGTATTCGAAGCTTACTTCCCTGGTGGTGAAGGATTCGTTTATAAGAAGATGCCCGGGGCGAAAAGTTAGCTTGATAAGATCAGAGAATAATAGATAAGTTAGCACGAGACCACCATAAAACAAATGCACTAACATTCTTCATAATCTTATTCTTGATAATCTGCTAATTTAATGTAATACATTGATACTCAATACATGTCAGAGAATGAAATTGACAAAGGAAACAAACGAGAAACAAAAATTTCAAAAATCCGAAAATGGAAATATCTACTTAACATATCTTAATGCGGAATACATTGGAAATTTTCACTTTCTGTCATTTCGTTGTCTGCTCCAAGCGACTGTTTGGAATTATTTTCAAGCCTTATGTGCGTGGTTTGTTCGCCTCAAGCAAGGGGTAAATGACTTGCGTTTGGGTCAACAGATTCTGACCTGCTACTGTGATATATGGTACCAGGTCATTTTTGCTGTTTTCTACCTGAAATTGACATCTTAGTATTTGAATTATATTCATTTTAATGCTATTAATACATATTTTATACGGATTCTGAAACGCAATCCATATTTTTATTGTACCTTTGTGGAAAGAAACAATAACATCTTATCGATGAACAAGGATTTTAACAGAATAAAGGTTGTTCTTGTTGAACAAAAGAAAACCAATAAATGGCTTGCAGAAAAGTTAGGTAAAGACAAAACTACTGTGTCAAAATGGTGCACAAATGCGAGTCAACCAAGCTTTGAAATGGCTGCAAAAATTGCGACTCTACTTGGTGTGGATATAAATGACTTGATTGCAAAAAATAGAATGGCTTGAAGCCAACTTGGATTTTTTAATGGAATATTTCAATATCAATAACCGTCGTTATCTCGGTAACAAATATAAACTATTGGACTGGATAAAACTCATTGTAAATGAGCAATGTGGGGATATCGAGTCGTTATTTGATGTTTTCTCTGGAACAGGAAGCGTTGCATCTGCATTCACAGACAAGAGATTGGTTGTAAATGACATGATGTATAGTAATTATATGGCTGCACTATGTTGGTTTTCATCTCAAAAGATAGACCATTCCAAACTTGCAGACATTATTAATTTCTATAACGACTTTAATGCTCTCAATGAAACAAATTACATGTCGGAAAATTTTTCAAATACTTACTTTGATGAATTGACATGCAAGAAAATAGGTTTTGTTAGAGAAGACATAGAAGAAAGATTCGCAACTGGTAGAATAAATGAGCGAGAACGTGCCTCTTTGATAACATCATTATTCTATGCTATGGATAGAATAAGCCATACGTGTGGACATTATGATTCTTTTATCAGAGATGGCAAGTATACAGGTATTCTCGAACTTAAGATGCCGAGTAATGACTATTTACTAAATGCCGAGAATCAAATTTTTTGTGCTGATTCCAATACTATTGCAGATAAAGTGTCTGTCGATGTAGCATATCTAGACCCACCTTATAATAGTAGGCAATATTGTGATGCGTACCATCTTCTTGAAAATGTGGCTATATGGAATAAACCTGAGGTGTTTGGTGTAGCAAAAAAGATGGACCGCACGAAGATGAAGAGTAAATACTGCAAAAGTATTGAAGCGGCAAAGGCACTTGATGAATTGGTCATGAAGCTTGATTGCCGCTACATTTTACTTTCTTACAACAACAATGGTAAAAAGCTACAGGTCAGATCGAACGCCAAAATGACGGATGAAGAGATAGTGGATACTCTCTCCAAACGTGGCGAAGTCAAGGTTTTTACAACAGATTATCGTGGTTTTGATGCAGGTAAAAGTGAGATGAACAAAGATAACCAAGAAAGACTTTTCTTATGCAGCGTAAACAAATAAAGAAATATATTGCATCACCTCTGAACTATATTGGAGGCAAGGCACGTATACTTGACCAAATGCTTCCATTTATGCCTACAGATATAGACATATTTGTAGACTTGTTTTGTGGTGGCTGTAATGTGGGTATGAATACGCCTGCAGAATACACTATATACAACGATACGTCTAAACCTTTAATCGGTCTTCTCAAAGCATTTAGACGCATGAAAACCGATAATATTATTAACGGAATCAATGCTTTGATAGATGAGCTTGGTTTTAGTAGAACAAGAGACTATAACTTCGCCTATTATGGTGGTGGTGCCAATCTTGGTGTTTCTGTTTATAATAGGGAAAAATATTTAGAATTACGTAAAAGGTTTAACAATTGGCAAAAGAAAGATAACCAATACTATATATTGCTCTATACTCTCATTGTCTTCGGATTTAATAACCAACTGAGATTCAATGATAAAGGAGAATATAACCTTCCAGTGGGAAAACGTGATTTTAACACAACAATAGAGGCTAAGTTGGTTCGATTTCTTGATGCTCTGAGAGCGCAAGATTGTGAGTTCCAAACAAAAGACTTTAGAAAATTTGATTTCTCAAAACTTACAAATCGCAGCTTAGTATATTGCGACCCTCCATATTTGATTACAACTGCAACCTATAATGAAAAAGGCGGTTGGCAAGAGAAGGACGAGGTACAACTCTTAGAGATACTTGACAGTCTTAATCGTCAAGGAATAAGGTTCGCATTATCTAATGTTTTAATACACGAAGGTAAACATAATCTGATTTTGCATGATTGGATCGATAAGAACAACTATAATGTTCATGATATGTTTATGGACTACCATTATAGTAACTATCAGAAGAAATCTACAAAGCCAGAATCAAATATAGTAAGACCATTTATTATTGTGCTTTATTTGTTATCTAAGCTCGAAAAATTGACTTATGACGAGTTTAGATACCTACTACCTTTGTGCATAGATGCGGACAGTACAGAGCTTGTAATAAACAAGATAAGTGAGCTTAGGTCTGGTTCTTCTATGACTATCGACAACGTTATTCAAGATATTATCTTATCAAAGAAGAACTATCAAGAAGGGTTAAAACAGTTCTTGAGCCATGATTTCTCAGAGGAACTTCTTCTATCTGTTAGCATGAACAGAAAGAGCGCAATGTATGACAAACCATATGTTACGCTTTATAACGAGATGCATGCAGTTTATATTGGCAAAGACTACGCACGAATTTTCCCAATGTTCATGTCACTGAAGAAATTTCAAAGTTCCGTAAGTATAAAATGGAAGCAACTACTCTTTGATTCATCTATAACTGCTGCCGTTAAGAAAGACCCAGAGGGTAATCTTTTGCCACTGCCTGAAAAGGTTATTGAATCAGAAGAAGCATTCAAGAGATTCTTTTTCATTACTATGCACCTTAATAAGGCAAAGGCAACCCTTGAAGATTATCTTGATTTGAACAGAAGGTACTTAGGTCTTACGAACTGCTTTCTGTTTGATGACGAGGAAGTAAAACTTGATATAGTCCCAAAACAGTTCTTTGCCAAGGCAATAGACAGCCTTTATGAACAAGCATATCAGCATAGTGACTTATTGGAAACCAATTGTCCACTGAGTTCTATTAGTTCAGAACTTCTATATGACGAAAAGTCGATTATAATCGGTATCAATAAAGACCTTGGTACAAACATAACGACCATAGATGAAGCTCTCGATGAAGTAGAACGTATTCGCTATGAGCGTTTTAATAAAATGGTTGACAAGAAGTTCTCAGATGAGATTCTATTGACCCTATTGAAAGATTTTGACGAGCGGAATGACGATGAAATTAATTCGGTTGTCACCGATAATGCAGATATCCCTACTATTTTTGAGTATATATTAGGAGTAATATGGTACAAAGCAAGTGGTAGACAAGGAAGGGTGTTAGACTTCCTTAAATTATCACTGGATGCAAATCTCCTACCTGTTACTCATGCTGCTGGTGGTGAAGCTGATATCGTATGGGACTATAAGGCAACAGAGGTGTACCCTGAGCATTCTTTGTTACTGGAGGCAACATTGGCTGATAAGAACAATCAGCGTAGAATGGAGATGGAGCCAGTATCTCGTCATTTAGGTAATCACCTTCTCAGGACACGTAATTTCAATAGCTATTGCGTATTTGCAACCAGTTATCTAAATGTGAATGTGATAGGTGATTTCCGCATGCGCAAGAACACAATCTATTGTGATGTAAATAATGCCAATAGTTATATTGATGGTATGAAGATTATCCCTCTGAGCACACAGGATTTGAGGGCGATTATCACCAAAAATATAACATATAAACAATTGTATCCACATTTCACAAAAGCGCATAAGTCCGAAGAGAGACACCCTCAAAACTGGTACAACAATTTTGTCAATTTAAACGAGTGCGAATTGGGGTATACAACAACATTTGACCAGAGCATTCAGATGGTTGCGGAACCTTCACATGATTAATTCATATTACAGATGGACATTTCTAGTTTGCAAGACCTTCAGCTCTATATTGATAATGAAATTGAAGAATCAACAGAGTTGGAATACAAGAGTATGATAAAAGTCCCGAATAAAATAGATCGAGACAAATGGAAAAAGGAATTAGCCAAAGACGTAAGTGCTATGGCTAATTCTAATGGTGGGCGAATTATATATGGCATTCAAGAGAAGTGTGTAGATGACAGGTCTATACCTGGAAAACTTACTCCAATTGCAAAGTCAGAAATGAATAAAGATACATTGGCTCAGTTGGTTTATGCACACATTACTCCAAAAATAGAAGGGTTATCTATTACGACAATAGAATTTGACAAGGATTCTAATATTTTTGTTGTAGACATTCCTCAAAGTACAACAGTTCATCAAAGTAGACTTACACATCTGTACTACAAGAGAAGAAACTCAAGTGTATACGAGATGGAAGACTACGAAATACGAGATGCCATGAATCGACAAAAATTTCCAAAAATAGACATCGGCTTCTCTCTGATTAAAATTAAAGAAGTAACGACTCATGTAGAAGGGTTACCCATTTTAGGTCGACAACGCACAGAAAGGGAAGAAACTATTATAAAGTATAAACTAAAATATGAGTTTCGTAACATTGGCAGCATTTACGCAAAATATTGCTATGCATGTATTGATATACCAGAAGTAATAGTTGCTGATAAGGATAAAGTGAATAATGGATTTCTTCGTATAACAGAAGATAATACAATACGTGATGTTGTTGCCTATAATGGAATTTCCAAGCAATATGGCCCAGCAAGATATGATCCTATATTGCCAACTTTAAAGTTGAACATAGGGAGTACAGAACTGATATTTCCTAAAGATGTAGACATTAGAGATTTGAGGATACATTATGAGGTTTTTGCAGACAACGCAGCACCAAACATAAAGGATATCATGCTTAGCGAAATCGCACGTTATGAAGAAACGGAGTACTACAGGCATGCCCCTTTAAATCCTTGTATTGGGATAAGATAACCAAAAACGATTCGGCACCGTTCATTTGAGTAGTGCCGATTTTCTATTTGGTGCTAATGGACTTGTACATTTTATCAATCCCTCTTTGCTCTATAAGGGTGTCATTTTTTTTCAATCATCGCCTTATTGGCAGGTTCGCCACTGAGGAAATATCTAATGACCTCAGTGTGCTTCACTAGGGACAACATTTGTTAGTTCTGATAGTATTGGAAGCCTCCAAACATCGCACAACAGAAAGCGATATTATAGGCTGCTGCCTTCTTCCAAGAAGAGTACATATCTTTGATAAGCCAAGTCTGTATCTTGCCGATAAATCTTGCTTCTTGGCTTTGATAACGAAGATACTGCTAATTGCGTATTAAAAATATTGAATAGTGAAATTATTCAAAGATTTATGAAATCACTTGTCTTCTATGATGCAAAAAGGGGTATCAATAAAGACCTTCTTATGAGAATCGACCTTGAAAAAGCGGCAAAAAAATTATATACAACAGATATGTTGTCCGAGACTGAATACAACATTGTTATGAGTTGTTTTGAAAGAAAGACGGAACTATAATCACTACTTTTATTTGCCTAAGTCGTGGGTTTCCGACTGGCCATAAGCATTAGCCTTATGGTCAGTCGGTTTATTATTTTCCAAAGTTCTTCGCAATCATCACTCCTACACCTCCTGCAACCACAAAAATGCCAATCGTAAAGAAGAGCCAGAAGAACCACTGGGCATAGTGACCGAGGTAGCAACCATCATATTCCTTGTATCGATCACGGACTTTCTTTCGTTCATCAGCAAGCATGGAATTGACCTCACGGATATGCGTCTGCATCTGTGCGGTCATCCATTGGCGTTCTTTGGCAAACAGTTCTTGAATCTTCTTCCAGTCAGCATCATTGACATTTACTGTCACCTTTAATTTCGTGGGAGCATTTTCCAAGACTTTGTCTATGTGCTGATTGATGGTATCGACCTTTTTGCTGATAGTAGTCACAGCACCACCTAATTTGGCTTCCGCACGTTGATACTGCTGAATGGCAGATTCCAGTTCAAGTGTGGCATTGATGAAGGTGTTTGTAGCCTTGTCAATGTCCTCACTCAACAGCTTTAACTCAGGAACACGATTTACATATTCGTCCTCGGCTTGCTGCTCCTCGACCTCGTTTTCAACATCATTCATCATCTTATCGAAATCGGGTAAAAGCTAAAATCTCCTCAACTGCGCATCATCATACGCCAAGAATATCGTTAGGAACACAGATAAAACACCAAACGGAAGCGAAGCTGTCTCATGCATTATGACTCTGCACACGAAAAAATCTGCCATATCTTCCAGAATCGGCGCAACTCTCTGACTTTTAACACAATAAAGGCTGGAAGATAAACTTGAGAACGGAATATCTTCCAGCCTATCTCCCAGCCACAATCAAATATCTTCCAGCAACAATCAAATATCTTCCAGCCACAACAAAATATCTTCCAGTCATCTCCAACTTCACGGAAATGCTGACCAAGATACACGAATGCTAACCAGGATACACAAGTCAGTGAACAAAAAAAGGCGTACAACCGATTTCTATAAGATTTCGGTTGTACGCCTTATTATTTATTCTTATTCAGAAAGTCTGTTCTTAAAAGTCAAGCTTACTTAACTTCCTCAAATATAAAGTATATTGATAATCAGTTAGTTACTGTTATCAAGATACAAATGATATGCAAATGTAAGTATAAAACCATATAGAAAAAGTACAAATGGACATTACTTTGTATGATAACATCCTTTTCTACAGATTAAGGGTTAACACAATGTTATACTACTGATATTCAGCATATTGAAGCTGTTCTTCCTTGCATTCAACAAAGAGTGTTAAATTATATTAAATCCTACAGGGCAATTATGATTCGTGCAAAGATAATATTTTGCAGTCAAAGGAAGAAAGACTTCTTGAACCACTTCTATGGTTCTATACTTCTGTTTCTGACGTAAGCTGACCCGTACGGTTTTCGGGTTTTAGACGGACATATATACAGTTTACTTTAGGTTAGCATATATATAAGAGCTAACCAAGGTAAACTAAAGTGTTTTTGTCCTGTAGATACTGCACTTTGTGGACTCTTTTCTCCTTTGACTGCAAAAACCTCTTATAGCCTTATCTCCACCTATAACGTCACTTCACACTGCTGTACCATGCAGTCTGCCATGTACCACCCCATCGGGCTTTGATAAGAATTGTGTTGCAAAGGTACCTGTCATGGCGTTCATCCTGCAAGGTCGGTGCCTGTGGTTTGTCCGTGAAATCTCCACGCTCTGATTGTGGCAGAGGTAGTATTTGACGGCAAAACCTTGCATTGATGAGCCATAACACCTTTTGGGGCAACATAATTCTTTAATCAATCCCGATGGTAGTTGGTTCTACATAAGGGAAGAAAATAAAAATTTTATCTTATGGCTAACATTTGCGACACTCAGTACAAGGTGACAGGCTCACGCAAAGCCGTGGCAGACCTTTGGAACACACTCCAAGAGTTGGAGGTGAACAGTAATAATGTGTATCTGTATCTCTTGGCAGAACACTATGGCATTGACTACGAGAAGAAAGGCATCTCGGTGAGAGGACACATCTATTGGGCAGAGTATGAGGAGAACGTGGAAGACGATTATGCCCTCTTGTCCTTTGACACCGAAAGTGCTTGGTCTTCATGCGACTTGTTCTTTGAGGAGGTGAACAAGGCACTTGGCGATGAACTTTCAATCAGTTGGCGAGAGGTTGAGCCAGGTTGCGACATCTTCTATACGCACGATGAGAACGACTTCTTCCCCGAAGAGTGCTACGTCACTGCATACGGAGAACTCTTTGAGGATTGTGAGGGTGCTTACTCCACCTTTGGTGATGCTATCAAGTTGTGGTGTGAGAAGACTGGTGTCTCACAGGACGGAAGAAGCGAACAGAAGATGATTGACTTCATCAATGAATACGAGTATGAGGCAGAGGACACGAATTTCTGCATCAATCCAATCACATTCGGCTAACAAGGAGGAACGGATATGGCAACGATAGACATGGAGCAGTTGGACGGCGTTGTAGGGTGTTTCTGCACCTTGCTTTATCCCCGAAGAGGTCAGACAGAGGGAACGATTGTCGAGGACTTGGGTTGTGAGGTCATTGTCCAGCTCATCAACGGCAAGGAAGTGACGGAGTACAAGGATGATGTTGTCATCTGTGAAGACACTGTCCAAAATTTTGTGTAAATGGAAACAGGATTCAGTTGTAAGTTTGTTCTTATATCTGAATTCTGTTTTCAAACATAAGCATAAATTGATTCATAATCAAGCCCCAGTTTGAAATAGGCATTGTCCATTTCTTTTCAATCTCCATAAGCGAAAGATAAACGGTCTTTTTTACAGCATCATCCGAAGGGAATGAAAGCTTTGATTTGGTGTACTTTCTGATTTTTCCGTTTAGATTCTCAATGAGATTAGTTGTGTAGATTATTTTCCTGATTTCCAGCGGAAACTGGAAGAAAACAGTCAAATCATCCCAGTTGTTTCTCCATGAAAGTATAGCATAAGGATACTTTCCTCCCCATTTCTTTTCCAGATTGTCAAGTTCTGTGGCTGCAACCTCTTTGTTGGGTGCATTATAGATATTCTTCATATCCGCTGTAAACTCTTTCTTATCTTTATAAACGACATATTTACAGGAGTTTCTGATCTGATGTACCACACAGATTTGAGTGGATGACTGAGGGAATATACTGCGGATAGTATCCGTAAATCCATTCAGATTGTCGGTACAGGTAATCAGTATATCCTGCACTCCACGGGCTTTTAAGTCGGTCAGGACGCCCATCCAGAAAGAAGAGCTTTCCGATTTGCCAACCCACATGCCAAGAACTTCCTTCAGGCCGTTCTGTTTCAGTCCGACGCAAAGGTAAACGGTCTTGTTTATGATCTT
>OGNP01000555.1_pt1 | contig 23966 bp, 12 predicted proteins | sample 1573531 | NCBI WGS metagenome assembly OGNP01 (sample SAMEA2581984, study PRJEB24529) | metagenome | biome: Human gut stool | place: China | collected 2011 | reverse complement strand
CTGGGTACCCGTTGTACCGTATTCATGAACTCCAAGGTAAAACAGGCGCAGAAGGAAGGCGCTTCCGTAGCGGATATCTCCGCAGGACTTGCTTACTCCGTTATCAAGAATGCTTTATTTAAGGTGATCAAAGTATCCGATGCATCAGAGCTGGGTAAAAATATCGTGGTACAGGGCGGTACCTTCTACAACGATGCGGTGCTTAGAAGCTTTGAAAAAATTGCGAACTGCCAGGCCATCCGTCCCGACATCGCCGGTATCATGGGTGCTTTCGGTGCAGCGCTGATCGCCAGAGAGCATTACGAGGACGGTTACGTGACCACCATGCTGGATTATCAGAAGATCTGCGACCTGCAGTTCGAGACCAGTATGGCAAAATGTAAGGGTTGTACCAACAACTGCCGTCTGACCATCAATAAGTTCTCCGGCGGCCGTCAGTTCATCTCCGGCAATCGTTGCGAACGCGGTATCGGTGGTCAGAAGAATGCCCATAATGTACCGAACTTATACGAATATAAATTACATAGATTATTCTCCTATGAATCCCTGGACGTCGACAAGGCTCCCAGAGGTGTGGTAGGTATCCCCAGAGTACTGAATATGTACGAGGACTATCCGTTCTGGTTCACATTCTTCACCGAACTGGGCTACCGCGTGGTGCTCTCTCCCAGCTCCAACCGTAAGATCTACGAGCTCGGTATTGAGTCTATCCCGAGTGAATCCGAGTGTTACCCGGCAAAGCTGGCGCACGGTCATGTGACCTGGCTGATCCGACAGGGTATTAAGTTCATCTTCTATCCTGCGCTGTTCTATGAGCGTAATGAATTCGAAGATGCGAACAACCATTACAACTGCCCCATCGTTACTTCTTATTCCGAGAATATCAAGAATAACGTGGAGGAAATTGCCGGCGGTGAGATCACCTTCCGCAATCCGTTCATGTCATTCAGAGATCTGGGAACAGTAACGGATGCCCTGACAAAGGAATTCACCGAGATTCCCGCTGCTGAGATTGCCGCAGCCTGCGAAAAGGGCTGGCAGGAGCTGGCTAATGCGCGCCATGATATGGAGAAAAAGGGCGAAGAAACGCTGGAATACTTACGTCAGACCGGCAAACGCGGTATCGTGCTGGCTGGCCGTCCTTATCATGTGGACCCGGAGATCAACCACGGTATTCCCGAGCTGATCACCTCCTACGATATGGCAGTGCTTACTGAGGATTCCATCTCCCATCTGGCAAAACCGGAGCGTCCTCTGATCGTATCTGACCAGTGGATGTATCATTCCAGACTTTACGCTGCCGCAAGCTATGTGAAGACGGTTGAGAATCTGGATCTGATCCAGCTGAATTCCTTCGGCTGCGGTCTGGATGCCGTTACCACCGATCAGGTGAACGATATCCTCTCCGGCTCCGATAAAATCTACACCTGCTTAAAGATCGATGAGGTCAACAACCTGGGTGCAGCACGTATCCGTATCCGTTCCCTGTTGTCTGCGATCCGTGTCCGTGAGAAGCTGGGCAAACACCGCACCATCCGTTCTTCCGCGATTGAGAAGGTAGCGTTTACCGAAGAGATGCGTAAGGACTACACCATCATCTGTCCGCAGATGTCACCGATCCACTTTGAGATCCTACAGCCTGCGTTCAATGCCTGCGGTTACAATTTCGTCGTATTGGACAATGACAACAAGCACTCTGTGGATGTAGGTCTGAAATATGTTAACAACGATGCCTGCTATCCCTCTCTGCTGGTAGTCGGACAGATCATGGAAGCTCTGCTGTCCGGCAAATATGACCTGAACAAGACCGCCATTATCATGAGCCAGACCGGTGGCGGCTGCCGTGCGACGAACTATATCGGCTTCATCCGTCGTGCCCTGAAGAAAGCAGACATGGAGCAGATCCCTGTCATCTCCCTGAACCTGGCGGGTATCGAGAGCAATCCCGGCTTCCACCTGAACGCAGATCTGATGCTGCGTGCAGCGGTAGGTGCCGAGTTCGGTGATATCTTCATGCGTTGTGTTTACCGGATGCGTCCTTATGAAGCAACTCCGGGGTCTGTGGATGCCTTACATAGAGAATGGCTGGCCAAGGTACAGAAGTTCGTATCCGCAAAGCATATCAGCATAGGCAAGTTCCGCAGGATGTGTACCGAGATTATCCGGGATTTCGATGCGGTTCCGGTGCTGGATATCAAGAAGCCACGTGTCGGCATCGTTGGCGAGATCCTGGTAAAGTTCTCTCCTGCCGGCAACAATCATCTGGTAGAGCTGTTAGAGAGCGAGGGTGCGGAAGCTGTGGTTCCCGACCTGATCGACTTCATGCTGTACTGCTTCTACAACCAGATCTACAAGGCAGAGCACTTAGGCACCAGCAAAAAGACCGCGAAGATCTCCGCGCTGGGCATCTGGGCCATCGAGCATATCCTGCGCGGCTCTGCTGTGAAGGCATTTGAAGAGAGTAAGCATTTCGACGCACCCACCAGCATCTACAAGATCGTCTCCTATGCGGAGCCCATCGTATCCATCGGCAACCAGACCGGTGAAGGTTGGTTCTTAACCGGTGAGATGGTCGAGCTGATCAAGGAAGGCGTACCAAACATCGTATGTACCCAGCCCTTCGGCTGCCTGCCGAACCACGTCGTAGGTAAGGGCGTTATCAAGGCCCTGCGGAAGGCATATCCTTCCTCCAACATCGTGGCAATTGATTACGATCCCGGTGCCAGCGAAGTCAACCAGCTCAACCGAATCAAGCTCATGCTCTCCACCGCCCAGAAGAATCTGAAAAAGAGCGAGGGTGTGGAATAAAGAAACTATTTTTGAGTAGCCTACCCAGTCGATAGCACTGTCATAAGGCAAGCTACACCCGCGGCAGGGGATTCGCAGGATCCCTGCTGCGGGTGTTTTTGACATCCCAATTATTTTTCACCAATTATTTTTTCTTGACAAATCTCTTTTCAAGCTTCCGTATATCATGCTATAATGTGTTTTAATATTAAGCAGCCGCCGTCCTAATTTTCTGCATGGTTTCATGCCGCACGAATCATAACACTAATACCCGTGCACAGCGCCTGTGACATCGTGATCTCCGCCTGTATGTAGTGATATCTACGGCACAATACATATGTGCAGTTTCCTGTTGGTCATTTTCGCTATAAGCTGTTTTGGGGCTGTTTTAGTACAAAATTTCTTATATTTCTTCTTTTTTTGTATCAAATTTGCCTTTTTTATTAAATCTAATACAATTCCCCCTTTTTTCACTTGAAAATCCATTGTTTTTGTATTTTTTTCCGCTATTTCCCCCTATTTACACCAAAACATTTCGAAAGGAGTTTGCATGATCCAAAATTTAGACGCCCACCTTAACAAATTGCAGGCACAATGTGACTACCTGCGTCACAAGCTTTCTACTTTTCCGGAAGGAGAATTATCTATTCAAAAAAATGGTTCTTACCACCGCTGGATTATTAAAAATAAGGAGCAGTCTGTATATTGCTCAAAGTCAAATCGTTCTCTCGCGGAAGTTATGGCTTTAAAGAAATATTACTCTCTTCTACTGTTTGAAGCCGAAGAAGAACTCTCCCTGCTCAATTTTTATATAAAATCCCATGAAAAAAAGAATTCAGCGGTCAATCGTTCCAAGCCTCTGACATCCTCTGACCTGTTGACAGAGTCTTCTCCTTATTACCCATTACTGCAAAGCTATTTTGCAAAGGACAAGCTTCCTGTGTCTGCGCAGAAATGGTGCGCGGAGAGCTTTGAAACCAATTCTTCTCATCCGGAAAATCTGATCCATACCACACTGGCCGGGCATAAAGTCCGCTCAAAATCTGAAGTTATCATATCGAATCTGCTCTATACCAACCAAATCCCTTATCGCTATGAAGCGGCGCTGCCGTTAAAGGAGTTCACGGCTTATCCGGATTTTACGATTTTACATCCGGTTACGAATAAAATCTTCTACTGGGAGCATTTCGGTATGATGGATAATGCGCCTTATTGTGATACTGCCTGCAACAAGCTGAAAACCTACTGCTATAACGGAATCTTCCCATCCATGCAGCTGATCACCACTTATGAGACAAGCAAATGCCCCATTTCCACGGATCAGGTACAGCAGATCATTACACAATATTTCCTCTAAATCCATAATTCCCTACATGAAAATTCTCCTGACATTGACTAAAGGTAATCAAGAATATTCAAAAAGCCTCACAAGATGTTGCTCCATAGTGAGATGGGCTCCGCGGTGTGATCACCCCGCAACATGATCACTCGCAGCATGATCACTCGCAGCATGATCACTCGCAACGTAGTCCATACGGGACGTTTTTACGTATGGGAACACATTTTCTATACAGCAAAAAGGACCGGTTCGTCCGGTCCTTCCGATAAAACACAATAATCGATCATGATGCATTTGCCCTACGACTCTCAATATACTGTTGTAAGACTTCCGTGACTTCCTCCGGTGCCAGACCGGCATCTTCGATGATGTCACTCACCGCTTCCAGTTCTTTACGCTTCTTCTGTTCAAACAATTCTTCTAACTCACGTTGTTCTGATTCCATGCGGATATTTAACGCATTGATCAGTTCCTGTTTTGCCTGGATCTTTTCCTCCAGGGATTTTCTCTGTCCTCTTGGCATATACTGTGTGCTCCTTTCCTGATGGCAATCCTATGGATCCGTGGATCATGTTTCCTGCCGCGTGATCCGAAAAAGCATGGCCATTCATCAGGGATCACAGGTTCCATAGGAACTATCATAATCTATCATGAATGGCCTGATATGTTACAGTATATGGACAAGAATGTAAAAATATACCATATTTCCGGCAATATTATCCTGTTCCGGAACGGTCTCGCGAATCTGTCAGCAGCTATCATTCTAAATTATCTACCGCTGCTTTTAACTTATTCAAGGCAAGCTCCAGCGTAGCTTGGGGGCAGGCGATGTTCACGCGCTGAAAAGCGGCTCCGCTGGGTCCGAACATGGATCCTCCGTCCAGCCAAAGTCCTGCTTTGTCCACGATGAACTGATCCAGCTCCTTACCGGTGATTCCCAACTCACTGCAGTCCAGCCATACCAGATAGGTACCTTCCGGCTCCACCAGATGAATCTGTGGAATCTTCTCCTGTAAAAAATTCCGTAAGAAATTCAGATTCTTAAGCAAATAAGCTCTCAACTGATCCAGCCAGTCTTCTCCTGCACGATAGGCTGCTTCACACGCCACGATTCCCAATGCATTAGGTTCATCATAACCGGTCTTGTCAATCTCTGTCTGAAATGCTTTACGAAGCTTTTCATTGGGGATAAAAATATTGGATATCTGAAGTCCCGCCAGGTTAAAGGTCTTGCTGGGCGCCGTACAGGTTATGGTAAACTCCGCAAAACGAGGATCCACGGTGGCAAACACCGTATGCTCGTAACCGGGATAGACAAAATCGTTATGAATTTCATCGCTGACCACAATCACATGATGGCGCAGGCAGATCTCTCCCAGCTTCTGCAGTTCCTCTACCGTCCACACTCTGCCTACCGGGTTGTGAGGATTGCACAGAATGAAGAGTTTTACATGTTCCTGTTCTATCTTGCGTTCAAAGTCCTCGAAATCAATCTGATATGCCGGACTGACAGTACCAACGTTGTGAATCTGCTGTTCGGAAGCATCATCTGTCGTTGCTGACACTACCGTCCGCTCCGTAACCGGATGATATACCAACGTATTATCTACTACTCTCCGGTCATTGTCACGGATAATATTAGTAAACGGATAATACACCGGATTCTGAATCAGTATAGCATCTCCCGGATCAGTAAATGCCTTAACCGCTGCACCGAGAGCAAATACCACACCCGGAGTCTTCACGATCCATTCCCTCTCCGTCTTCCAATTATGATTCCTCTCCATCCAGTTCATCACAGCATTGTAGTAAGCATCCTTTGGCTGGGTATAGCCGTAGATTCCATGTTCTACTGCAGCATGAAGACTCTTCGTGATCTCTTCGGATACCGGGAAATCCATATCCGCCACCCACAAGGGCAGCACATCTGCCGGCTTTCCTCTCTCCACCGCAAAATCATATTTCAGACAATTCGTTCCCTTCCGGTTTGTAATCTTATCAAAATTGTATCTAGTCATACGAATTCACTTACCTTTCGTCAACCTGCAAACTTTCTGCCTGTGGCTCCAAGCTGCAGATTAAATTTTATCGGTCGCATGCATTCTTCCAGACCTTCTGCACGCCCTGACACGCCGCATCGTTGCTAGCCCTCTGTGAAGCTCTCCACAGAGCTGGCTGAACTACTATGTATACCAGGTTACACCCACACTAAGCAAATGCCTGCTCTAAATCTGCCAGCAGATCATCAATGTTCTCAATACCTACGGACATTCTCAGAAGATTCTCATCCACGCCCAATGCTTCACGTACCTCAACCGGTACATCTGCATGTGTCTGCTTCATTGGATAGGTCAGAAGACTTTCCACGCCGCCCAGACTCTCCGCAAAGCGGATCAGCTTAACACTCTCCAAGATTTTAACAGCTTTCTCCGGGGAATTCAACCGGAATGAGATCATTCCGCCGTATCCGCTGCACTGTCTGTCGATCAGCGCCTTATCCGGTCTCGAATCCAGACCGATATAATATACCTTCTCCACTTCCGGTCTCTGTTCCAGCCAGTGCGCGATCGCAAGAGCATTTTTCTGATGCTGTTCCATACGTACAGCCAGAGTCTTGATTCCTCGAAGCAATAGCCAACTATCAAACGCAGACAGACAGGCTCCTGTCGTCTTATAAATATTGTTCAGCTGCTGATACAAGGCATCATCCCTTACTACCAGGAATCCGGATAATGTATCGTTATGTCCTTCCAGGTATTTCGTACCGCTGTGCACTACAATATCCGCACCTAACGTAAGCGGCTTCTGAAAATACGGGGATAAAAAGGTATTATCAACGATCAGAATACAACCATGCGCGTGTGCCAATTCTGCGATTGCCTGAATATCTGCGACCTTCATCATAGGGTTGGACGGAGTCTCCAGATAAATCGCTTTCGTCTCCGGACGTATCGCCGCCTTCACAGTCTCCACATTTGAAGTATCCACACAATCTACCGATATTCCATTCTTATGGCTGATCGTGTTCCAAAGTCTTAATGTACCGCCATACAGATCATCCGTAGCAATCAGATGATCCCCGGGAGAAAAAATCTCCATCAATGCGGTGATCGCTGCCATACCGGTAGAAAATGCCAAAGCTTCCGTTCCCTGTTCCAACAGGGCAACCGTCTTCTGCACTTCATCTCTTGTAGGGTTACCGCAACGGGAATAATCATATCCTGTGCTCTTACCCAATCCCGGATGCGCATACGCCGCATTCTGATAAATCGGCATGCTGATGGCCCCAAACGGATCCCTTCTCTCATTACTTCCCTGGACACAAATGGTCTCTGCTGCAAATGCCATCTTCTTCTCCTCCTATGCCTATGTATAATACTATATTTCATATTCCTACTGTTCCAGTAGGTATAGTATATTTTTAGCATAGTGAGAAATAAAAGTCAATATCTTTTTACCAATAAAGCTTCATCTGTTCTTCTGCTTCCTTTTCTGAAATATTGAGTTTATTCTTTAATTTCTGCAACGTATCTTCATAGGTGGCATTAAAATCTTTACACATTATAATAATTCCCCTGGAAATTCCTCGTCTCGTATACTGGTCAAACAATTCGCACATACTGATCTCATCCTCCTCTGTAATATTTAATCCTTTTAATATTTCTTCGGTATCATCCACGTTTTTATCTCCAGACAATACCCGTAGCATTTTGATAGTAGCTTCTTTATGAATTATTTTTCGGTCTGAGCGATATGCGTTACCTTCTGCAAGATAATCCAATACAATACACATATCGCTATGAAAACGTTCGCGGATCTCCTTCGGGAGATATCGCATTTCCCACACATGAAGCTGCATATCATCTACATATTTCCATGTAGTCTCTACAATCTTGCCTTTGCCACCGTCTATTAACTGTCGCAAATTGCAACACCCTTTCCATCTTGTCGTCCCCCAATATAGCACCAACTCTATCACCGGATATAATACGTGATTCTGTTTCTCGTACTGCCTGCGGTATTCTCCGCCAATATATCCCGCTTTGCGCAGTATCATGCCTTTATCCACTTTCGTCTGATTTGCAAACAGAAACAAGGCTCTTGGCATTCCGCCTGTCACATGGTATTTTGCGACATCTTCCAGTTGATTGTGTAATGTATTCGTGCTGTCTGCATATAGACTCTCCGTTGCAGCTGTAAGCATCTCCTCGCCGGTCACCACCACAGTTCCCTCATGCAGTAATGCATTCACTATATCCGCTGCTACATCCGCATAACTTTCAAAATTCTTCGTTACAATATCGTTCAGTTCCAATAAATACTCCTCTCCTGCTCATTCCTCTTACATTGTAAAAAGTGAATTTCACGGCGATATGCCTCGAACTGCACACAGGGTGCGATAAAATGATGCCCATATATGATGATATCCTAATATATGGTATCTTCGAAATCTTATCTATACAGACTTTCTATAGATGAACTTAATATATCACAGAGGTATCCATTCTGCAAGGAAATCCGGTAAAACAAGTGCTGAAAAACTATACAAAAACAGAACTGTGGAAATTGGTTATTTCTCACAGCTCTGCTTTTTGTGCAATATTACTTTTTTAAAATTTAATCCAGTTCAAACAGTTCCTGGGCGCTGATGGATAACTCAGCTATTCCGCAAGGAGTTACTTTTGATCCATTATCATACACGGTATAGACTCTTGCGTAGATCGTAGATGCCTGCGCTCCTTCGTTCAAAATCGTCCCGGAAGTGTCGGTACGAAACAGTCCCATCTCATCCGAAGAATATTTCAAGGTATAGGTCGCGCCGTTTGTAATCGGGTAACAATTCATAACTCCATTGCGTTCTATCGGTGAAATTACATTTCCATTGCTATCCGTGATCTTGAGGCCATTCTCTCCATCCGTCTTTAAGCGCAATACCTTTCCTGTGATTCCGTCCACACTGATGGCTCCGGCCGTATCGTCTGCACAGGATTTGTAAAATTCAACGCATAACTGCTGTCCACCTGCCAGAATATTGTAGTCATCTGCCTGGAAGTTGACACTGATGGTTCCGTTATTCTTATCATCCAATACAATATGGTTGACCGGATCATACAGCATATACACGGATTGAATCTTGCTGCCGCTTTTATCTTTAAAGTTTACGGAAGGTGCCGTCACACCGGCATTATACGCTGCAATCATCGTATTAACAAACAGTTTGATCTCCGCGTCCTTACTGGGTCTGGAATGTCCCGCTCCGGAATATGTCACATTTCCCATGGTATAGATATAATAATTATTTACCACATCATTGGGTGTGATGTTATAAATATTAGTATCTTTATACTGACCGTCAGCCACACCGGAAATACAGTACCACACCACAATATCGTTTTTACCGTCTCCGTTACGGTCCAGCTCCATATTCGGCTGTAACCACTGGTAATGCGTATTACTGATCTCCAGCTGTTCATCTGCAGATATCTGATAAGGATACTGCGTAATCTGGCCATCATTTACCTGTGTTGCGATCAGCGATTTGCCTGCGTAATCACCCATCAGCAAACTACTGGGATAATTCCAACTAGGATATCCACCATCATATCCAGCCTTTTTCAGCAATGAATTCTCAACCGGGAACTTTACTGACGAACTGCCATTTATCCGCAAATCTTCCAGATAGCTTCTCAGGAAACGAACTACCGTATATTTAGTCACACCTTCCTTTTGCCAGAGCTCATTATCCGAATTCGGTTCCTTGATCTCGTCAAATGTATAGGACTCTAATGTTTTAAGATATTCCTGGTCCCTCTTTTGTTCCTCTCCCGTGGAGTTTGCAACTCTCTGCTTATAATACTCTTTCAATGCTCCATAGCGATCCAGACCTACGGATGCACGAATGGTCTTATTAAATTCATATCCCCAATACCAGTAGTTTGAATGATAGGTTTCCGCAGTTCCATTATCGTTATACGGGATCACACTTTGAATATTATTGACATATGAAGTAGTATCATGGGTGAACAAAATGCTCTTGCCGGATTCTATGTAGTCTCTGACAGCCCAGCCAACAGCCAGATTCCTCTTAACATTCGCCATAATTTCTGGAGGAATTTCTTTGCTAGGATCATATGCGCCATAGGTATACCCAAACTTATAGGCGTCACCGAAGCCGAGTATCAACATATCATACTGCTGGAACAGATTGTAGGATTCCTGGTATATCCTCTGTATATCAGTATCCGAAGTCCCGCCAATTTTCAGCTTATTATTTACAAGATCGGTTACACTCATACTGTCAATGCTCGTGGACGGAGTTACCGTTCCATCCCAGCTGACTTGATCCAAGCCTACTACATTCCAGTCAGTTAACCCATTAATGTACTTGGAAAAAGTAGAATTACTATTATTCTGTTCGTAATGAAGATTCCAGTTATTATTTTCACTAGACAACAACTGCAATACACGGATTGTCTTTTTCCCACTTTGCTGCGGCACAGATGTATACCCTGACTTGGCAGTTCTCACCAGTCTGTCCGCATTATCGTAAAATACCAGCTTCCATGGAATAACCCCTACATATTCCTCCGGCAGAGCCCGGATAACACGATAGGTCTCCCCGGTACGCAATTCATATCTGTTTCCGTTTGCCGTTGCAATCGGATCAACCTTATTCCACTCATCTCCCTTTCTTATATACACAGTAAGACCGCTGACTTCTTCCGATGACGTATATGTCTTACCCTCTACATAATCAGAGCCGGAGAAACGACCGTCTGCATTTTTATCTACGAACAGTTTACAATCATAGGTAGTACCTGTCTGTGATATTGCAGCATCATTCTGCAGATTAAAAATATATTGCAGCTGATATTTTCCGTCTATCTTCTCCAGAGAGCCACCGTTGCTGGCACCGTTCTGATTAGAATTATATTTCAGTTCCTGCGGATATGCCGCTCCGTAAGTAGTTACCCAGTTGACGGAAAGCTTTGACAGATTCAGATAATTACAAAATACGGATCTACGTGCAGATAATGTGGTTCCTAATTTAGTATCTGCTGTATTATCTGTCAGCTGACTCTCTGTAAAAATATTTTTCTGCCAGTATAAATACTGACCATTTTCATCTTTCTTCAGAGCAAATTGAACCAGCTTGTAAAAATAAGAATTTTTGTCCAGCGTTGCTGTTGATGCCACAGGTATATTATTGTTATCCACTTTAATAAACGTATCCGCAATGACCACCGGGTATCCCGCCTCAATGAACTGACAGAATTCCTCATATCGGGTAGAGTTCATATCATTGCCGGGACCGCGATAGACATCTGCACTCTTATTCGTTGGATCATCATCGTTAGTCTTATTGTGATCCAGCGAAGAATCCTGCAGTCTGTGCCTTGCATTATACGTCTCCCTAGCCTGCGTAACATTCTCCGTATCCGTTTTGGTGGCATAGTCATAGTAGTCTCCTACGTGAGAATAAATCAAGCCCTTCATCTGTGGATCATTATACACAGTCACACCATTTTCTGTGTTCATCTTACCGACCCGGGCTCCGAGATAGATCATGTCATATTTCTCATTCAGATCTTCTACTTTACCAATAAATTCTGCGGAAGACATCTGCTTAATCTCAACACTTCCGGTATATGTATCCTTCCTGCCCATAAATTCTTTTACACGATCAGCGGTTAGGGTAGTCGCCGATTTAAAATCATAACAGGGTTCCAGATCCAGTACCCTGATAGAGGATTTAACCGTGACTCTGTGCATATACCAGTTCAGAATATATCTGGTAATAGACGCCTTACTGATCTCTTCATCTATCTGTGCTGCATTGCTGTTGTTTTTCTTAGCCAGGAAATTCTCGTACTGAATCTCTTTTAATACTGCTTCGAAGGTTGCCGCTTTCGCCACATTCTCTTTACAGTCAGTCAGGAAGTCAGAGGCAACATATGGCGTCGCACTGTCATCATTCAGATAAACATTGTCATATAAAGCCTCTTTCACGGAATCGTCCAGGCTAAGCGAAGTTGCCGTCTGACCGTTCCAGTAAGCATCTCCCTGTGAAGCAACTTCTGTGGCAATACTGTCATCGGAAACCTTCAAGATCGTCAGTGCCATCTGTGTCAGAATCTTATTATTCTGATTATTATTCGGTTCCTTAGCCAGCGTTTTATTTTGGCTGTAAAATCCGTAATCCATGACCACCGGTACTCTGTCTGCATTATTCCGCTCACCGGTAGTATCCTTAATGCCGAATATCATCTTCGTCAGAGCGGTTGCTGCAGAAGTCATATTCACAGATTCCGCTGCATAACTTCCCCTGCCGGAGAGATAGATCAGATCCACATCATCTAAATTAATTCCATAATATGCCTGTGAATCTGTGGCAGTCAGCTCTGCCAGCTGTGCCAGGGTCAAAGTCGTCACTTCGATATTAAAATCATTGACTTCTCCACTGTAATCAGTATCCTTCTCATAGCGGCTGCTTCCGGACAGATTTAAAACTTCCTTCTTAAACCATTCCTTATTATAAAAACCACCACTGTAAGTCACCGTTTCAAAAACATTCTTACTGTTATCACCGATAAAGTCATAGGTATCCTGTGCGATAAAATCCGCATCAATATCCTTAACCTTTACCGTTGTCGTACCGTTTCCTACTTTTACATACCGGCCAGCGGCATTCTCTGTATAGACATCACTAAGGCGGAAATCCGCATCGGACACACAACTCACCTTAGAAACATAATAGGCACCATTTGCATCCTTCGTAAAATGCAAAAACTTTCCATCTGTAATCGGTTCAAAGGTATAGTTCTCCCCTTCTTTTTTCGCCCATAAAACAGAAGATGCTGTTGAACGATTATAGACATACAGATTAGCTGAGGTATCTTCGTTCTGCCCCACACTGCTACCTGCATTCACGGCATTTTCCCCTGCGCCACTCTGTGTAGTAATGCCGGGATCATTGCCTGAGGCCGTTGCCGCTGCCGGGTCATTATCAGATAATGATCTGGTAACGCCGGAAGCATTTTCAGAGTTTTCTACGGATGCGGAAGACGGATCCCCCTGTACAATCGTTCCCAAATACCTATAGCTTGTGATACTACCGCTTACTTGTTCTGCATACACCGCACGCCCAGTATATTTGTCAGGTACAAACTCAGCCGGATTGATAATATTCATACTACCATCTTCGCCGTTATAATATTGCAAGCTATAGCGGTCAGCTGCATACGCCTCTGTTACTTCCGCGCCATTCTCCACACGCATGACCATCGTGGCCGAAGTCCACTTAGTAAACGTAGGGATTACTCCCTGCATTACTGCATTCGTACCATTTGTAGCCTCCACTGTACTCTTCCGGTCATAACGAGTCTGTCCCTGAGGATCCTCACCATCCTGCAGCATTCTATAATAGGAGCCGCCGGTCACATAATTATATCTTCCTTCCGTGCCGCGGGCGACAAAACTGCCCCGAATATCTTCTGTCCGGGAGCCACTTCCTTCCTGATAGGGATCCAGACGGCTGACAGGACCATTTCCGATCAGATCCTTGAAATTCTCAGTTCCCACCTGGTTCTGCAGCTCCTGCATGGTCTTATTACGTTCCGATGCCGCCGGCAATTCCGATAATTTTCTCCCCTCGCTTACCGGTTCTTCTCCGCCGATCAGATAACCGATGGAAGCATTGCTTTTATCCGCAACAATTTCCAGAATATGAAATGTCTCACCCTGCGTCTGTTTCTCCTGTACCAGCTGCTGAATCCCCGGCAGTGTCATCTCCTGTGCGCTGGCTTCTATAGAGCCATAGCTCTGACAGACTCCGGCTGCCAAAGCTATGGTGAGAACTCCTGCTATGCACTTTTTTGCAGTTTGTTTCCAATTTGAATTTGATTGATTATGTTTCATTTTATTAGCCCTGCCTATTTCACAGATCACCATACGATTTCCGTTGTATTCCAATAAATCACCATGACACGATCCATGGACTGTCCGCGAAGATCTGAAAAGCTGACATACAATATATGATTCTTTTCATTGCTACCGATACTGATGTAGATGACATCACCCGCTTTGCCCTCGGAAGTACTTCCCTGCCAGGTTGAAATTGCGGTATGTCCCGCTGTCGGATAATCCGCTCCGGTCACCTTCGGAATCAGTTTCAGACGGGGATCGAAATCTGCCAATCCATTCTTATTACCGGCCTCAAATCCATACACTTCAACTGTCTTCGTTAAATTATCCACCTGGTATCCGTTTCCTTTAAAATCCTTTTGGTTAAGCGTAATACTTCGAATGCCTTCCGGAAAATAGATTTCAGCTCTCGGAATCAATACATATGTCTCAGCAATAACATTATTATCCTTGTCCACTGCCTGCAGCAACAATTCGTATTCCTGATTCCAATCTAAGAACCACTTTGCCCAGATATAAGCGTCTTTACCTTTGACTGTAGGATATACATTTGCGGATCCGGACTTGCTGTTTTCCATTCCGGTTAGCGATGTCGGAATCTCCGTATTATCGTATCCCGACGGGAAGTTTGCACCATTTGATCTATTACCATCCACTGCACTGAATCCTACTTTTCTGGTGCATTGAATTGGAAATGCTTCATTATATCCCATTCCGGTGGTATCATCATTCGCAATTGCCAATCCCAGTTCCACATCATTGGCAATCCGCCAGGTCACATCCTTCATCTTGGCCGTATCATAATTTTCCAGCCAGCAATGCACATGCCCGTTTCGATTCAGGACAAACTGATCACTTGCAATATAAGGAGCGCCCACGCGCTCTGCCGCAGCAAGGTTAGGAATCTTAACATCCACAATCGGATAATACCAGCTGTTGGCATCCAGCTGCACGTTAGCCTTAATTCTTACACTTGTATCAATATTATCCCCACAATACAGAATCTGTTTATATTTATTTGCACCTTCCGCAAAAGAGTAACCATTCGAGCTTCCTACGATTTCCCACGTGATCTTAGGATACCTATTTTCGTAATCCGCCCAGGAAGTCAGACACTCCAGATCAACATAATAGCCAATCTTCTGTTGATCCTTCGGTGCTCCCTCCGGGAAGGAATACGTCTTCATGATTCCTCTGATCAGTTCCACCGTATATTTACCAGGAATATCCGTTACTGCTACGATGGCAGAATCTGATTTGCTGGTATCAGCCTTCGCCGTACAGGTAACCCGCAATATACTGGTTCCCATGGCTTCACCCTTGCCTACCGCCAATACACCACTGTCACTGATCACAGTACCGGCTGCTACTTTCGATGCGTCTATCCGCTCTACTGACCAGGTAACCCCTTGCGCAACCGCCTCAGCCGGTCCCTTCATCGTATAAGTGAAAGCCTGTGTTCCGCCTCTTAAAACCTCAGCATTCTTAGGGTCAATCGTCAGGGATTCTACCATCAGTTTCTTTACATTAATCGTAGTAGTTGCCACAAAGCTTGGATCTTTATTCAATACACAGGTTACCAGCAGTACATTGTTTCCTACGGTCTCATCAATTGCGACTTTCACATTGCCTCTACTGTCTATAGTACTCTTGCAGGCAGTTCCGTCCGTATAGCTCAGGCTCCAACTTACCCCCTGTTTCTTAGCCAGTGCAACTGCTTCCGGTTCGCCTTTCAACTCATAGTCGAATCGTTTGGTAGCTCCCTGCTCCACCGTAGGGTTAGTAGGGATAATAGTCATTGCCTCCAGCCAGATATGCTCCGCGGTATCCTCCGGCAGTGCATTTCTCAGCTTAATCGTTTCGGAAATCTTATATGTTTTATCCTGATACGCAAACAGCATGTTCAGAATAACTTTTCTCTTAGATCTGGCCTCACTTAAATCCACCTGAAAAGAGCTGACATGCTCGGCCATCAAAGCAGGTGCCGCTGTGGCGAGATCTGCTTCTGTCGCTGCTTCATAGAGATATACCTGATTAGCATTTTCATACTCTGTTCCGGCATTACTGCTCCACTGCCAGCGGATCATATATGCATTATCATTGTTGACCAGGCGGAGTTCACTGACCTGCGCCTGAACCTCATTGCCGGCATCATCCTTCGCCGGGTTACCATCCAGATCCACTGCGGTTCCGGTAGTGTTTGTGAACTTGATATCCTTCTCCACATCAATGATCAGATCGATCATCTGATTGGCTGCCAGCTGCGCTTCTTCCTGTAACGTCAGTTCCTTGTTGCCACGCAGATACGAATTATTGCCGGCTACGATAAACGCTCCTACCGATCCTGCCACAATGGTCATGATCGCCAGACACACGATGATCTCTACCAGCGTAAATCCCTTGTTTTCCATTTTCTTTCGTATGGTCTTCATGGTCAACCTCCTTACACAAATCCGCTTATTTTGTCACAATCTTACCGGTTCTTCCCACTGTTGTAATTTCAATCCTTCTCGTTCCGTTGCTGACTACTATTCGCTTACAGAAGTTCTTCTTGGCTCCTCCCGCCTCACAGGTTCCCGCTTCGAAAGCTCCCGATGCACGGTTAAACACCAGATGCAGTCCTTGTGTTGAAGAAGCATAGGGCAAGGTCCCCTTTAATTCCGTCAGGGAGTAAGCATGCGTGTTATCGTCATCGAAGTACACCTGAACCTGAATGGGATCTCTGCCCACTACACGGTCAGAAACCTGGGTCAGGGTTCCGTTTATCACCTGATATACCATTGCATGATATTCTTTATCTGTACTGTCATAGGAAATCACACATTCAACATTATTCTGTTCTTTTCCCAGCGTCAGCACCCTGGCTCTCTCTATCGTAGATACGATCTCATCCGCACACTTTCTTACCCTTCGGCCGGTCAGTGTACCCACGGATAATCCCGCCACTGTCACCACGATTGCCATAATAGCAATGACAATGATCAGCTCCACCAGGGAAAAACCGCTGTTTTTATTGTTTCTGCCAATTCTCATATACGATCAGGTCTCCCAGATTGATTTCTGTATTTGCATAGGTCTGATGATCCGGCTGCAGGTAGCCTTCGCCGCCTTTCAGGAAATCCACCACATGATATTCCACCGTATTGCCGCCGGCTGCGGTAATCTCTTTGGAATAGGTCAGTGCCTGTAACACCGCATCTTTATCTGCATTCACCTTTACATTCTGTCCCAGGCGGATATTGCCGCCGGCGATAATGATTCCCTGAAAATCCTTCTCCACAATCACATCACCGCTGACCAGAATCAGTCCCTTGGTAAATTTCGCATATTCCGTTGCGGAATAGGTATAATCCCCATCTACGATCACTGCCTTACATTTCGGGTCCACAGAACCCTCGAAATATTTGGAAGCATCAATATCGGAGCTTCCACCGTGTAATACGCCGCCAAACGTTAGCAAAGTGCTGTGATCCACCAGGTTCGTGTATGCATTGGCACTGTCCGCTCTCTCAGCCTGTGTCACTTTCTCATATACATCCAACATTTTCTTGGTCAGTGCCTTGAATTTATTCTGATCCGCTTTCAGGATTGCCTGATATCCACTGTTGGAAGCATCTGCTGTCAGCGAATCCTGACGCACATTTTCGCGGCTGCCGGTGGTCTTCGCATCATCATACATGACTACATTGCCTGCCAGGTGCATGATATACGCTCCGGAGCCCTCCTCCCGCAGTTTGATCGCCTTGGTATAAATGCCGGTATAGGCTTCCATGGTACTCTGATTCATACTGTAATAATCCCGGAAATAACGATTAGCATTACTTCTGGAGCTGTCAGAACCCGCGTCAAAATTTACATAATAATAAACCAATGTGATCTTACTGTTCAACCGTTTAAAATACTTCTCTATATTTCCGGATGTGATTCCGTAGGAAGCTAATGTATTTCCTTTTAACGCCTCACAGGGTACATCCAGTGCCACATCGACTACACCATCACGCAGCCTGTTATTATTAACATCCCAGATTGTTGCATTGTACTCTTCTAAAGTGATAGGATTGCTCTTCTGTGACAGTACAGACCCACCGGAAGTACTTCTGCCGATGCACTCCGCGGGCACCAGATAAGCCAGCTGATCGCTCTTCACTGCAATAGACTGTCCCATCATAATGTCACTTACATTCTCTCCTGCGGTATTCGTAGCTGCCCCGGAGGTACCTCCGGCCGTTTTCAGGGATATGTAAGAATTTCCTGCCAGTGTCAGGTTGCGCAGCTGATTCAGATAAATCTCAGTATTGGTACCGTTGACAATGATTGCGCTGCTGTCACCATTACTGCCATCTCCGAATCCCACATATTCCCCGGTATATTCTTCATTCAATAACGCTCCCGCGGAAAAAACATTATCTGCACCGCTCATGATCAGATCATTCGCTACATATACACCATTTCCGTTGAACTGAATCGTTCCCTTGCTGCCGGCCTTGATCGGACTGCCGCCATGCATGGTGATCGATCCCGCCCACAGTTCGCCATACTGATCGGCATTCAGGGTTGCCCCCTTCCCCAGATACAGTTCTGACGCAGCGATCATACGCTTGTCCGGATTCTCCTTGCCAGTCGGTTCCTTCAAATCTACAGTAACATTACTGCCTTCGCCCTCTTTGGTACTGCCTACGATGAAACGATCTGCATAAAAGCTTCCGCCGATCTCATTTTGGCTTGGCAGATTCGGATCTGTAGGTAATGCCTGGATGGAATCCTGCGCGATCATAGAGATTCCTGTAATGGAAGGTACTGTCACTGCCTGGGAGAAATCAATCTCAGGCACTTTGATCCGTAGATCCGTCTGAATAACAGAGACATAACCGCTATCATCGGTATATGTCACCCGCAGAGCACAGATTCCCAGACCATCCTTATACAGTTTCATTCTTCCTTTGGGATTTTCTGCAGCGATTATTTCCAGTCCTTTGCGGTCCGTCACTTTTACCGTGCCACTCTCGTCCAGATAGATTCTCCGCCAGCCACTTTCATCCGACAGATCGTCCAGTGAGGTCGTCTCCAACACGGTACGGCTGCGTACCTCAGGAGTCAGACAATCTGTTCCGAAAAATTTCGTCAGATCATAATAATTTGTGTCCGTAGATCCGGCCAGCATGTATTTTGACTGCATATCCGTCAGAAAATAATAACGCAGCTTGCTTGTCTTTTCCTCTGCACTGGTACTGCTGTAATTCTGTAATACATTTTCGTAAGCATTTCCCACTGATTCCGAAATCTGTGTTCCCATATAAGATCGTATCTCATCCAATACAGTCTCAGCAGAATAAAAGTTGTCCTTTGCCTTCAGATTGTTGACCTTCATCTGATAGTTCAACAGCGACATATACATCAAAACACTGGCTAAAATGCCAATAAAGGCCATAGCTATGATCACAACGACCAAAGCCGAGCCTTTATTATCTGTTTTTCTTCTGCCACGTATTTCCATGGTTCTACTTCCTTCCGGTTTCTAATCTAACGTCCTCTTACTCGATTGCAGTACCTGTCATGGTTACAATCGGTCTTCCGGTACTACTGTCTCCCTCTGCATATACCTCAACCCGCATATCATATATGCGGTTGTTCTTCTCCTTTGGTGTCAGACTATCTACATCCATAATACTTTTGGCAGTATTTCCATCCACCTTGTTATTCGTTCCGGTCATACTCAGATTCCGGAAAGTATATACGGTATTTCCGTTTGTGATCAGATTTGTCCGTAATCTGCATGCAGAACGGAAATCAGATCCTCCTAATTTGTCGCCATCTGCCGGATTCCAGGCAGGATATGTTTCCCGCAGTTCAAACGAAGCTTTATAAGACATCAGCAACGTATCATAATAAGTCCTGCTCCCGAAACTATTGACCCATTCATCGGACGGTTCCTGAAGTGCCAGGAACACATTCACCGGCACATTCCCCGGATTATTTACAATAACACGGTCTACCGGTTCTGCCGGGATTCCGCTTTGGGCACATTCCACGCGAGGCTGCAGACATACAATGATATTCGCCAGTCCATTCTGTATCTTGTCTTCTGTCGTATATGTCCCGTCCGCCTTCTTCGCACGGATCCGGTCTGCCTGTTCCCGCAATGAATTCTCATTGGAAAAAATCACATAATCCTGTCCGTTCTGCGGATAATCTCCGGATTTTCCACCCAGATCCACAATGCCGGTATTGCAATGATATACCGTAGATGCTGTCACCAGATACGTATCTGCCTCGGTTATCTCGCCTAGTCCAAGATCCAGGCTGATCTTCCCTGTCATGATATTGATCTGAATTGTCTTGGTCGTATATCTGGCAATCGTCGGAATATCTTTATCCGTACCCGTTTTATAATACAAATAGGCATCTGTAGCAGAATCCTCCGCTTCAGCATAGACAGCATTTCTTCCTCCCGACAGATTCTCCAGCTCCACAATATCCTTATCGTTGAACATATCATATTCCGTACGCGTAGGATCCATGGTGATCACCACATCATACTTTGATGACGTAGTACTGTCATCCCTCACGGTATATTTCCATATGCCGGTTCCGTCGCCATTCACATCTCTGTTTACCGTGTTGGTAAACCCTTCCGGTGTTTCCCCCTCATAGATTTCTGCCATTTCCTCCAGCGAATGTGCTTCAAACATTTCCATCACATCTTCCGCGATCGCTGTGGCATGCATAGTGCTGCGGGATTTGGCATTCGTTCTGGCACTGGTGACAAAGCTATGCAATAGCGGCACCACGATGATCGCCAGAACTACCATTGCGATCAAAAGCTCCACAAGGGAAAAACCTGCATTATTCAATTGTCCTTCCTTTGTATGCTTCTGCATTGTGACAACTCCCGATTAACAATCTATTAGTTCATGTTTCCGAAAATAGTATCCACACCCATCTCCATGGCAGGGATATACGGCTCGCTGTATTCCTTATCCGTTCCCATCAGATAATACGTATTCAGCGTCATGTTGCCGGACAACATCCCTTCTTCTGAATTGTAACTGATGCTGACACTCTGAATACTCTGTCTCTCCTGCTGATTATAGATATATCTTACCAGTCCCTTAAAATCATTGTAAGTGCAGGAAATACTGATACCGAGAGGTAATTCATACATATGTGTATCCGCATAAGCCGTTCCCTCGGTGGAAACGGGACTATTGGTTACAATTGTGGTCGTATCCGTACCGGACACTGCGGCATCCGCTTCCGCTGCGGCGGTGTCTGCCGGTGCATCTGCTGTTGCATTATCCAAAGCAGAGCTACTTTCCGCCTGCGGAGTATATGGAACCTCTGCCTCCGTTCCAAAGGAGATATTCGCCACCCTGGTTCTGGTAGCATCCTCCATGTTCTTTACCATCATAATACTGTCTTCCGGTAATATATCTACCGGAAAACGGCTCTCAAAATTAGTGATGTATGACTGCATTTTCTCAGTAGCAGCCAGATAATCCGCCTTGCGCTGATCCAATACCTCCAGTGTAGACACCTGGGATCTTAAGGACATATTCTGGCTTTCCATAGAATCTGCCAGATCATTAAATTTTGCATATACCAAAAAATAAGTAACCACAACAAGGAGGATTCCGAGTACTGCAATCAAAAGTTGAATTTCACTCTTTTTCACCTTCATTTTATTTGCCTCCTACTGTACGGACTGGGTGGACTCTACGGTCTCCCCGGTCTCTTCTGTCTCATCACTCAGTTCTCTGTATGTGCCTGTCATGGAAAACATTACCCAGGAGCCACCCATCTCGTCCTGGTTATCTGTAATATTACTGATCTGTACATCCTCGATACTTTCCATATTGCGGATATTGAGGATCGTACGTGCTGCCGCTGCTTTTCCCTCTACATTGACGGTCATGCTGATGCCGGTCTGATCAGAAGAAAAGCTGTCAGTGTAAAAGCTGTCCGGTAATATCTGCTCCAGCTCATTGATGAACTCCACGAGATTCTCATTGGGATTCTCGGTATACTCATACAGATATTTGTATTTATCATACTGTGCTGCCGTTGAGAGATATTCATTATATACCGTCTGAGCTGGCTGTAATTCCTCGACTCTCGCCTGCAGAGCCACATTCTCTGCCACGGTGCCAAAGTATCTGGTCAGGGAAGTGACTGCCATGGCGATGGACAGGATCACGCCCAGTACCAGGACCGCCACACTGACGAAGGTATAGTTTGTCCCGCTGACTACAGTCATGCCCTTGGCCTTCTGCTGGCTCTTATCGATCAGTCCCACGGGGGCAAGTACTGCGCCCAGGCAGGAAATATAGGCTGCGGGTCTGGTGGAACGGATGGCCTTGCTCATGCCGATCTTGTCATCCATATCGGACAGGGTATGTACCTTGCGCTCCAGGCAGTTGGTGAACAGCTTGCTCATGCCGCTGAAGCTGCCGCCGAGGCCGGTGACATAAGTCCTCTCAATAGGTGTATCACCGTTTCTGGAATCATAGAAATCAATGACACGGCTGACGCCGACGATCAGGGGCTCCAGGGAAGCGGTGATCTTCTGTCTGGCTGCTGTGACCTCCACATTGCCGGCATCCTCATCTTCCCAGCGTCCGGCATTTTCTTCCCAGACCTTATCTCCCTGATGCAGTACTCTGTTCAGGCAGGTCTTCTTCTGGAAACGTTCTACCGCGCTCATGGGATCGTTCACGGCATAGGCACCGGAAGCGATCATGGTCTCGATGGCATCCTGCACGCCATAAGCCACAGTTCTCTGTAACAGCACCTTACCTGCGGAAAGCACGGTCACGATGGTGCTGTTCTCATCGATCTTGATCATCATGGTAACTTTTTCAGACTTCTCATCACGAAGGATCTGGTATAAGCTGTTGCTGCTGTAATCGAAGCACTCGACCTCCCAGCCGCACATCTGCGCCAGCTGGTAATAGCTGTCTAACAGTGCCTTGGGCACTGCCAGTGCCATGACACGCAGCTTTCCTTCCTCGGTCAGCCCGCCTGCCAGATAATGTCCGATCTCATACTGGGTCAGATCCACGGGGAAATAATCGTTCGCGTTGGTCTTCACCAGTGCTTCGATCTTATTCGCCTTCACATTCGGGATCTGTACCTCACGGCTTGCCACTCTGGTAGAAGAAATGGTGAAGATCACTCTCTTCGTGCGGATGCCGTTCGTGCCCAGTGCGCTCACCAGGTGATCCGCATACTCCTGCGTCGGCTGCAGCATACCGTCCACCACGACGCCTTCCGGGGTCTCGACGGTCAATACCTTGTAGACCTTCGGTTTCTTCACCTTATAGTCGATCTCGCAGATCTTCGTAAAGGAGTTACCGATCTCAATACTCAATACGCGATTGTTCATTGCCATGCTTCTACCCTTCCTCTTATCGGTTCTTTATCGTATTTGGGACAGAAAAGTGTCCCAAGAACTTTCTAATCTCATATCAGATGTAAGTACCTGGTCTCAATGATACAGACCCAGATACCACTGCAAGAATTCATTGCCCCACAGGACAGCGACTGCCACCCCTGCGGAGAGATACGGTCCCATGGCGAGGACATGCCCTTCGCCGCTTACTTTCATACGGATCAGATGGATCACGGAACCAATGATACATCCCAGTAAAAATGCAAAAATGATCAATTTCCAGCCGAGCAACAGTCCGCAGACTGCCATCAGCTTCACATCACCGCCGCCAATGGCTCTGCCACCGGTAGCGTAATACAGAATAAGTAAAAATACACTGACACACAGGAAGCCGATCAGGAAATCCAGCCACTGTGTATAGTGGAAAGCTCCATGGATCAGCCCCAGTGCCAGTATAAATAAGTTAAATCCCACAGGGATCTCATATGTTCTGAAATCAATCACACTTAAAGCAAGAAGTGCACTAAA